>Ga0307512_10000334_pt1 | contig 68294 bp, 64 predicted proteins | sample 14_EM_MG_FD_200267 | JGI IMG/M metagenome (GOLD analysis project Ga0307512, IMG submission 200267) | Populus trichocarpa ectomycorrhiza microbial communities from riparian zone in the Pacific Northwest, United States - 14_EM | ecosystem: Host-associated > Plants > Roots > Unclassified | place... | reverse complement strand
CGAAAAACTTGCCACCACTTTCCCCGCCGTCTCCAAAGTCCGGGAGATTCGTGTCGACATCGAAGACCGCCTTCACTAGGATCTGGCCTGCGGTGGTGCAGCCAACGCAATTGACGCGGAAGTCGGGGTTTACGCCGCTTTTAGAGTCAGCTATAAAACATGAAACGGTGGGAGGGAGGTGCTCACGCAACCACTTTACCGTCTTTCCCAGCGTCGTTACTGCCGTTCTTTCCAGATGCGCTATTGCTATTTTTCCCAGATTCTTCAGGCCCCGGCGACGACTCGGTGGTATTACTGACGGGTGGAGGGTATAGTTGAACTCTGGAAGGGATATTCGTCTTGAGCGAAAGCGTTGCATCCCCCTCCGATCCGTCCTTGTTTGTTCTTACTTCCTGTCTCCGTCTAAGCTCCCTCGAGAATGTTTCCGGACTACTGTGTGTGAGTGACACTCCGAACTTCTTCGCTGCTGTTCGCCACGGGATTCGTATGGCGGAGAGATGGAGCGTTGGCGGATTGCGGGAATCTATCTGCTTCACTCTACTTCGGTTTAGTAGGAGTTCCTAGTAGGAAGGGCGTTTGGGAACAAACAAATACGGCGTGCGATCATCGGCAGGCCCACACCCTTGCAGTGGGTGGTTGGTGACCGCTACCATCTCTGGGGTCCATGTATTTGCAGCAAGCAGCGCGTCGGTCGCGGACCGAAAGCGGATAGAGATACCGGTTGCATCGCAAGAGATGGCAGAGGTGAGGGCTTCAATTTCTTCGAGGAGCAGGATTGGTTTCGAGTGATGCGCACGAAGCACGAGGTCTGCGTGGTAGAGCGCAGAGGACGCGGAGTGGTCTGCGCATGTTAGCGGTTGGTGAGGGCAAGTGAGCGCAAGGCGGTACGCACCCTCCCCGTATGATATTACCGCTTCGTGCGCGGGTACGATCGAGCGCCTTGAATCTCGTCGCTGGAACCGCTTGGTGACGGGTTTCAGTGCGCGCGGGGCGCTTGATGCTGGCACGGGCGACAGAAGCACGAACAGCAGAAGGAAGGATGCTCTTGAAAAGATCATTGTGCTGCTTGTCTGTTGTATGCCGGGCTACATAGGTCGAGACAGAACTGCAAGGGACGTGAGTTGCTATATATTCTGTGCCCGACATCACCGTCGCAGTATAACGTTAACTCGAATTGCTGCCGGTCTGCTGCCTCCCAGCTGCCTCGCTCCCAACTGCGAACTTGCGGTAGGACACCTGTGCTATGCCGCAGACGCAGTAAGGTTCCCCCTGGCCCATCCCTAATGTTTGCGGCTTCTCACCCTCGGCTTAGTCTGGCAGAGCACCCAGACAGCTGGCGTAATACAACATTGTTATATTCGGTAGCACGCAAACCACTTTAAAACAGCAACCCCCCCGAGACACCAGATCTGTAACCGTATTATTGTACGGCTCTATACCTTATCAAATCCTAGTTGCCGGCGCAGCTAACTCCCGGCGAACTCAGTTACAGTCGTAGATTAGTCCTGAGGGGGCTCCAACTTCCACGGCTGCTGGATCCACTCACAACCTGTACGGTGTAGAAATATTAGAAACGATGTTTTCTTCTTCGTCGTATCATACCGTGTACAACCTACAGGGTGTATGGTACCTGCATGAATCTGAAGCGCAGACCCCTGCAGCGTGTGATATAGATAGCCGCCAGCTGCCCATGCGCGGCGCAACGTCTCATATACAGCTGTAAGTACTTTAAATTACCTCGTACCGTTTGCGCCGATCAGGCGCTGCCGAGAGGGTCAAGAAGTTAAAGGCGAGCAAACGAGAAGAAATGCAGTTCTTGCTTTGCCGATAGGGCATGTATATACACCTTGCTGTCATGCTGCTGTGGAAGGTACGGTTGAACTACACCTACAACGTTATATCGCTTGCATTTACTCAATCACGTCGTGGGTACGTGCTGCAAGCGGATTTGCCTCTGCCCTCTTAATTTTAGCAATACTTACTAAGGTAGATTTGAACCAACATCTGCCAAAAGTAGCTCCTTCTTATATTCGGTATTCATGTTGACGGTGAGGTTTCAATTATTGTGCTCGGTTGTATCGAGTGATATGTGGCACAAAATTTAATTTCGGGGTATACATGTACTCTACTCTAGATAGGTATCCTAGTTAGTGTTGTTTTCAGTGAAAAATAGGTGTGCAGTTTTGGCACAGTGGGGAAAATGCCGTATACATGGCTGTAATACTTATATCAAAGCCGATAACTGTATAGTACAAACGAGACCAAGCGCATGTCGTGTCTAACCACGGCACGTTGGGATTCAGTTTCGGTTTCAATTCTCCTTCATAACGTCAAAAGAAAACCGGTCACATACTCTAACCCATGTGCTGAATTCCTATCGCCCGCCATGCTGTTTGTCCGCAGAACATACCACCACCTTCGGCTAATGGGTGATACCACTAGTACCATCCGGGAATATCGCAGTCTCAAGGTGACTTTCTACCGGTTTCCTGAAGGGTTGTGTCTATCTTGCAGTTTCCTCTGTTTTCTGTATTCCAGTTGATGCTATTGGTTAGGTGTTGTGCTTCCGAAGACCCTCGTGCTTCTGCACGACTATTACTCCCTACAGACGACAGAGCCCGTGTCGATAGACACGGCTCACTCAGATCATGTTGAAATGAAAATTTACTGGCTGGAGGACTTCTCGTCGTCTAAGTATTGGGCACGATTGGAACGAGGGTCACCTATTGGAGGGTGTTTGTATTGTCGGGTATAATTGGGCGGGTTTTCTATCGTATATGTAGAACGAGGTACTTCCCATAGAATAAGTTGGCCTATTGAGGTATTATATACAGTCTGATGGTTCTGTTCGACTATAGATACCTGAGCTGGAGACTAAATGGATAGCCTATCGGCTAGCTCAGGTTGAGTATGTACAATCATGATCATTGACTCCCCACATCAACTCCGATGCTAGTCAGAAGAATTAACGTTGTTTTCTATTCTAATCTAACGTTCTAGTCATGCTTCTATCAACGACATATAGAAGAATATTTGCGTTGCAAGGGAGATAGATCCCCTCCCTGCTTCTATCAATAGATAGACACCCCTTGTACTATCCGCGAAATCCGTTCTAACGCGTGGTTCGGATTTGGAATATTGGTTATAATATTCTATTCTAGTAATTGAACTTGAAGTGACTAATGAAAATAGCTCTGGTTTGCCACTGATCGCTGTCTGAAGGGCCGAGTTACCCACTCTTATTCGCCACCTGAGTATTGCAACCAATCTCCCAAATCCGAGCATGCAGAGGGTTGGCCTATGGGAAGTCCTTCACTTTAATGGCAATCGTTTCGACAGGTCTCTTTATGTTGGCTTCCGGCTCAAACAACATCGGCAGTCGAGTATCGCGGTACTACGACCTGCCTCTCGTTGTTCAATTCTAGTCTTGGTGTGCATGATTCTCGCGCAAAGGATGAGAGACGGTGTTACAGCGCGCTGGTGGAGAAGCACATGGGGTCACTGTCATCCTCTCACAAGAGGAGGAGGATTCGGGTTGGTAGTCACATAAGTTAGTAGATAGCAAGGAAGAAGTAAAAGATTAAGAGGAAAATGGGGTGAGACACGGTACCCATACAACTAAGAGCAGAATAGAGAAGAGCCACCGGAGTAAGAGAATTTCATGTTTAGGAATACGAAATTAAACCAGAAAAGGGTAAAGAAAATAAATTCCAGCGAAAGTGTAAATATAACCCTAGCCCTCAGTACCTGCCATAATGTGAACTACTCCAGACTTCTCTACACGCCGTCAGACTCAATGAAACACAACTAAAGTACACACGTCGATAAGTCTCTTTGTCATGTGACCTCGGGGTTAGGTCTACGGTTTGAACTCCAGCAGCGAGAGCACGAGACAAGGACCTATACTTTTGAATTCTCCCGATACCGTATGCAGTAGTATGTAAATCTAAGCAGAACGAAGGTTCTAGGCTTTAATGAATCTTGTTTTTGGTGAATGGAACATATAAACCTAACCCTGAGATCACATGACAAAGAGACTTTTCGGCGACATGAGTACATTTCGATATATTTCCACTTATATTCAGTCCTTGAAATATAGCCCCGAGGCCCACTCCCTTTGAACAGCGGTGAGCTATTCCGTGACTGATATGGCTTTCCCATTAGATAATAATATTCTTCCATTGTCGAGTCACCTAAAGCCTTCGATCGGTGTGCTGAGAAACTGATGACTCAGATTGCAAAATATGTAATTTCCTAGTCCCCTCAGTTGCTATTCCCACCCTAATCAATGTAGCATAGCATTTCTCGCAGAATTCGACATCGATGCAGTTCATACAGGTGTACACTCGATCGTGAAAGCCTAACACATGCTCTAGACAAAAACCAGTGCCTCGTGAACATTTCCAGCGACCCATTTGAACCGCGAGAGCATCAGGCGGAGAATCGTTATTGCTAGCTGTATCTTGTTGTCCAGCCTCTAGTGCTGACGCTTCTTCGTTTTCGCGGTGGGACTCAACGGATCTAGACACCTCCTTATTCTCATCCTCTGTGCGCCCTTTGTCCTTCTTGTTCTCTGTAGCTTTAAGATCCCCTCGTCGTTAAGCTCTTCGAAGCTGTCATTTGCATACCGCTTTAAAAGAAAGCGCTACCTTGGCTTTGTCTATCTGGTCGCACAAGAAAAAAATCTTGCAAATGACGTCATACCCAATCCGGTCGTTCCAGTCAAAGTCGTCCTTGAGCAGTTCGATCGCACGTTGAAACGATTCTTTTAATGACGCAAATGCTTCCTTTTTTCTTTCCAATTTCATATATAAGCTTGCTTGTAGTATCCGGAGACTCTTGTTGTCCATTGTCGCCGTGATAGAAGCCTCCATTTCCTGATATGCTTCATCACGGCGGATAAGGCTCTCTAACATCGCAATTATGCTCGTATCTATAGATTCATTAGGCTTCAAGGCCTTGTCATAAATGAGTTCGGCAAATTGCTTGCATGCAGCGGGAATATAGTCTAAAAACGAGCTATTCACTGTGCTGTTAAGTTTCAAGAATTCCGATTTGATCAAAAAGGCCGTCTTCAATAAATCCAAAGCAATGTCTGGCTCCCCGCAATATTTCCGGCAGAATAACGCCAGCAAACACCGACAAAACGAGGACACTATAGCTGCGATCTTCGGAGAGAAAAACTAGCGATAACGGCTTTTGGTCGCGATCGTACTTGGAATCGGCAGTAGCAAGGCTGATATCGATGCTCCCAGACCAAATCTCATCTTCGTAAAGCTGTTTAACCAATTCTAGCTTTTCAGTTTTGCAAGCGGCCCAGAATACAATCTCATGAAACAACATCACGTCGCAACGGCCACGAACTCAAAAATCCTGCTTCCTTAGGCCCGTGAACTTCAATCAGGTCCATCACTCCTTCGGGGTCATTCCGGCTCGACAAGATATTAAAAATTTTTAGGATCGTGGTGCAGTCTCTCTGATTTAAACCCAAAGCCTTTTTGTAAGTTTCCATCGCACCTTCATAATTCTCATTGCAGTAAGCGCACGCCCGAGACAAACATATGCTCTGTGGTTCCACTCGTCTAGAGCAATATAACTATTGATTGGATCGAGGGCTCTTGTTTCGAGACCAAGCGCTGCCTCTTCCTCCGCCATTGACAAAGTCCACTGCAGATATATGGCTTTCAACGCGTCTTTGGAATTCTCCCATTGAGCAATTTCGATACCTTTGCGATATTCTGATGTAGCCTGATCAAGAAGTCCTACACAGGCCATTGTCTTTGCGATTCGACAATAAACTTTCCAGGACCTTTCTTCGTCCAGAACATTTGCCAAAAATTCGACGTTGTTTGTTGGCATAAACGGTGGTTGAAAGTCGAAAAGTTCATAGTCCGGAAGACAAGGGACTAGATCAATCTATAGAGATGTCGGAGCTAGGTTAGTTACGGTGCCTAACTACTGGTGAGGTGAATTCTAACCGGTAAAAGGTTTAATCCAACAAAATCGAGTCTTCCAGTACAATTCATAGGGATCCTCTTCAGTGCCACTGAGCCAGTCATGGATGCAGACTTTGGTCAGAGGAACAAGCAGTTGTAGTGGTCTTTCTAGCACCTCCTTTACCATCGCCGCGGCTGTTGCTTTGAGAACTGCTGATTTCATTGTATTGGCTTTTCGAAACCATTTTTTGATACTAAGACGGTTCTTATGGTGCAAATCCATATTGAATCCGAAGAACATGTCGTCTCCATCCTCATCGAACACAAGGCTACGGGAGTTCTGGGCGATATGTAGCATGAGTGGTTCGGAAGAGAATACTTCGACTATGTGTTCGACAATAAGTTTTGTATCCTCGTTGGAAACATCTTCTTCGTCCACGTGTTCAAGAAGACTTAACCATCTCCCGGCAGCGTCCACCCAAGCATCTAGTGGTGCCTCGGCAAACTTGCACACTGTCCGCAAAAGGTATAATAGCATATGTACCTGCGCTGCTTTTATATTCATGAGGAGTTTGGTTTCCTTTAGCTTTGAATTCCGTAGATAATCTCCAAGTGATGCGTGCCGTAGATGTACAAAGACGTCTTTCTGATAGCGCGTTACACGTTCATCCACCTCATCCATCTCCAACTCTTCATCTGATTTTTCGTGCGACATTTCAAAGCCGGGTATCTCGTGATCAGAAATATCAGTCCCGAAACCAACGCTCTCCATTGCGCTGATGCCGTAACTATTTTCAGCAAGTTTAAGGTTGCTGACTAAATCATCAAAAAGTGCCCTCCAGTTTTTGTCATTTCAACAATGAGGAACAATGAGTCTGGATAACGATCTCCGTATCAACATCTCGGAGGAAGTTGCGAGCCGAATCCTCTGATTCAACGTGAACAGGGAGATGGGCTTCTTTGAATGAGCAGCCCAACAAAATAGTTCTTTCAGTTGTTGAAGCGTCTCTTCATCGTCCACTGCCACGTCCTTCTCTATACGTGTGAATATCCTTTGCTAAAGACCTAAAAGGCCTTTCGGTAATGTTTCCAACGCTCGAAGGATTTGCTTCGGTTGTGATCGGTATGACAGCTCTGCGAACATAAGATCAACCCACAAGAACATTCCATCCGCATTTTCAAGCAGTGCATTAAAGACTTTCTGTTCACTGCTTTAAGCTTAGGTATCTGTGGCGTGTGATCGTATTTATAATTGATATATTGTGCGATATCTTGCGAGTTTTTCTCACTCGAGACCCGAATTGTCGGCACAGATGACTCATTCGCGAATATAACTATGCCATCCATTTCTGGACGGCCAACCAATAGAACCTGGTACCTCAATCTATTCTGAATCGAGTTAGAAAATAATGAAATGAACTCTTCAACGTCTTCTCGTTTGGCCTCATCGATGCCATCGAAAATCAGGTAGAGTTGGCCGCTTGACGTCGGATCGTATTCAGTGGCAATGAAGTCTATCCAAACAGAATGTATAGTCGCATCAGATATTCTTGCGGAATATTTGCATGTATTGGCGGCATGCATACAATATACCTCGTCGCCTTTGACCACTTGGTAGACCATGGCAATTATCGCGTTCAAAAAAGATCGGTTCTGTTGATCATCGTCGTGGAAAAAGTAATACCCAACAGAACTCCGGTAGTTACTATCCCGAGAAATCTTCTCAAGTAGGTGCTTGATAGCTATCGTTGACAAGTGCGACTTGCCACAACCAGGGCCACCAGATATCCAGAGTACGGGCTTCTCACAGTCGACCCAATTAACGAAGTCAGGCTCTTTCAGCAGCCACGTCGCCGTGTTCTTTACAAGGCGATTTTTGTTCATATCATAGCCGGTGACTGGCTGCGGTTTGAGATGTTGATTTAATTTCTCCAAACTATCCATTTGTATGTTTTTTGTCGTTTGTGCTTTCCATTCTGAAAACATTAGGTTGAGCATACTTGTCAGAAGGATCAAGGTCGACCGTGCCATTAAGTTCCTTCATATCAAGAAGAATCTTTTCCGTGTTTGCTTCAGTTCTCCCGACCCCATCCTGGGTGTTGATAGACACGACGAGCGTCTGGGCTTGTATCAATTTTCCTTCTTGCTCCACACCTTTCCGTAGGCGATTATCAGCACCGGTAATATCGTCGTCCTCGCTATTCACCAAGTTCTTTAGAAACTTTACTATTAAGAATTAGCATACAACAGTAAACCAGGATGAATTTATGGAGCTAACATACATCCCCTGCCACGCTTCATTGTCTTTGAAGAAAGTCCAATCAAAATGAGGATAGAACCGAGGAACTCTACGAGGCACTCTATTTCTGGGCTTGACTGAATGTGTTCGTTCAGCACTTTGAGTCTCTCCAAGAAGGACTTTAGTTCCTCAAAGAAAGTCAATAAACTGTCGTAGTCCGCGGAAACACTGTTGGCTGTCTGAAAGAAGATAGATGATCGTTAGTCGCTTCCAACAGTTTGCTGAGAGGGGATGAACTACTTGTAACATAATTGATATTGCGCCGAAGATGATCGAGCTGGGAGGAAATGCCTGTGACGAAGGAGTCTTCATTTAACGGATGCTACTTTAGGAAAAAGACAAGACAAGCCTACCATAGATGCAGAACTTGCAATGAAGCTTCCCAACCTTTCTATCGGCCGCAGCGTGGCTTTCAATACTTCACGAAATTTTGCAGTCTTCCCATCCCCCCTCCACTTCTTGAAATGCACCTCTTTTTCGACCGTAAAGTTCATGACATCGTCTATAGATGGCACTTGTTTGACGGTGAAACACGGGTCATGCCCGGTAGCTTCCTGATACTGCGAGATCGCCCTTTTCCAGAGAGCCGCTACTTCGTCTCCTGGGCATATTTGGTAATGGGTTGGCGTAGAGGGCGGTTGGTCGTGTGAGTCGATGTTGATATCAGTTGGTAACGACGAGCTCAAGAGGTTCTTAGTTGTAGAAGATTTGTGAAGACTGACTCAGAGGGCATCATGGTTGACCCTCCAGCACCTCATATTATGATCATGTTACAGCCATGTTACGTTGAGGTGTCAACGAGCCAATGACATCTAGGGGGGACATCGTGCGTGTACTTGCCGCTCGGTAGCTTATGCAGTGTATTCCCCAAACCACATAGTGCAGTTGCACGTTGATCTCATCAACTGTTTCCCTCTGAGCTAAGTCTCACCGCAGATACCCACCATCATGCCCAGCACAACGCTTTTAATCTTTGGTTGATGTCCTAATCACCATTACTGTCAGCACTACTCCCACACCACCGTCACTACCACACAGTCTACAAATTCCCCAACGAAGTAGTGTGAAAAATAAGTCTAGTCAAAAAAGTTTCTCTATCTTGCTTGGTCTTTTGGACTTGAGGTTATACTTAAGAAACTACCACAAAGTGCTGCAATTTTCTAACTATATTATTGTTTCAAGTATTCTGGAAATCCCATTACAGTCTTGTGGTTGTGAGAGACTGTTAATTTTTTCATGTGGTAGAAAATCCGTTGCTCTGTAGGCGGATTCTGTAGATGTGGATTAACAAGGTACAGTTCTCCGGAGTATTTGAGAGCTGAGATCAACGAAAGTGTTGTAAGCTCAGCTTTCATACGGCGCGTCAGCTTTCCCAACCTACTAGGATCTTTAGCTTGCATATATATACCACATGTGAAGTTACTCGTCTATAAGAAATTCCGGGGATGATTGTGGCATGATGGGTCGATCTTCGCCCGAACAAGAAGAGGAGAGCGCCAATAATAATGGGGCGGGCTTTGCCTCCTTGTTGTAGTACATTCTCTAGCTCTTCGTTTGCTTGTAAGTTTATTCCAGCTACTTGCCAGCCATGGGCAAAGTAGATGGGATAGGATGCGGGCTGCATATGCTAGCGTACATTCATAAGCGGTATTTCCCTGGCATCGAGATTATCATGTGTAGAAACCTGTGTATGCCTCCACTACTCGTATGCATGGGGATGATGTCCATTCCACATTGCCGCACAGGCACTACCACCGACTAAGCTGCAAACTCACGATTCGACGATATAGAAAATATTTTCGAATACACGCATAAAGAATCATTTTAGGGCTGAAAATTTCCCAACTGCGGTTTTGCAGCAATTTTGGACCTATATTCGTTCAGTAGCCTAGATCAAATTCCTGTGACTATTCGGCAGTGGCGAACTCCCGCGTTGAATCGCTAGATGCACTCTAGGGGGCGGCTGTTCGCGATCGGCATATCATCAAACTATGAGAATGACTGAAGTTGCTGGCCGCAGCTGCGAATGGTTATCTTCAACATCCGCGACGGACTTTCAGGATACTTAAAATTGTACTACTTCCCAAAAGGCTAAGGCCGAGTCGTAGTGGCAAAAATAAAACCTCCAGACTAGTCCCGAAGTATCGTACAATATCTCTCAGTCTCTATCTCGGACTCAGCTCACTGGGAAGGAGAGTTAACGCAATGTTTAGCATACTCTTTTGGCTTGCTAGGCCTTTGATAGCCCTTAGAGGCTGGAATCGGGAGTGTGTGGGGAGTGTCGACTCCTTAAAGGACTGGAGCCCGAAATCAGACACCTAAGACTGATAACAGCCCCTAGATTCTACAGGAAATGATCTAATACTAGTATCAACGGCTGATGCTGGGTTCAGGTTATGACGTCAATTTTACTAGCTAGTCTTATCTGATTCAAACTCGTAATCTACATCTGTATTTCGTTTGGATCATATGGTTGGGGACGCCTAGTTATGGTGGGTCGCGACATTGCTTCTAACTAATTATTAATACACTTTAGCGCCATTCGGGGCCTGCATTATACCATTTTAGGCTTGGTTCAGCGCTTATAACTGCCTCCAGGGGCAATGTTTCTTCCTTTAGTCAGCCAATAGCTGTGACTTCACTGCTTATTAAGAGAGCAATATTACCATTTTGGGCAATTAATTATTAAATTATTATCCTGATCGGTATGTTTTTTGCCTAAAAGGGTGACATTTGATTTCCTCCTATACAAAATCCAACTTCTCTAACACCCTTTCCTCCACAACCACAACCAAGAAAAATGATTGGGCTCTGTCAGGTTGTAGAGAACATTAAAAGGAAGCGAATGACAGAAAGTTTTTAATTTTCCGACATTTTTTGGTGGAGTAAAGGCGGGCTAAAGTTGAGGCTTAAAATACTCCGGTTTAAGGTGTCCCAAACCATATCAACCAACACTATGGAGAATAATACACAGTTTGAGGACATGTGGAACGAAGCCTGCAAAGAGTACATGGAAGTAGCAGGAGTCAATTTACATAGGGTGAAAACCTAAATCACCGGATAAACTATTCGCCCTACTAAATAGACGCCATGACGACTTCGACAAGTACAGGACAAAGGACGTCCTTCGCAATGACCTGATTTTGTCTCTCAAACCTATTCAGGCATTGAGTGGAGTTACTGGCGGGGCGGTATCTTTCTAACCGAGTGCTTGCGTGTTCGAGGCAATTTAATATCTTATTGATGTATGTGGTTTTTGCTTCCCCTCAGCGAATACCTTCAACATTGCACTATTAGGCTATTTAATTTCAGCTCTGCCTACGATGTTATAATTGAGCTCTTCGAGAAACTGAAGCCTTTCATTATACGATTGGAGATATGATAGCTTGGGCGAAGTTGTACTTTATTATAGAGCACTGGTAGTGAAGATTTTTAGAAGGTCTTGGTTCAAGTTGGTTATTTGCAGTCAATCTTCGAAACTCATTTGGAAGGAAGGATAAGTACATTCTCCGCTTCTGTCCTAATATGAGCTATAACTGGTACTAACTTCCGGTCTGCAGAGAGAAACTTGAGAGCTTTCCGGCTACTGGACTCGCTGGACGAGTAAGCTACTTTGGCGGAGCTCGACAGGATTACTGGTGAAAAGTAGCAGTTGGTGCTGGCTGTGATTAGTAGTGGTGTTGTTAATTGGACAATAAAATCGAAGACCTGGGAGTCAAGGTAGAAGGTTTGGGGGCAAAGTTCGATATGAATTTGAGGAGTTGAAAGAAACAATCTTGTTAAATATGCGAAGTAAAACATTCTAGCATTAATATATACATGTACTCGCCAATCTGCTTCAACTCGTGAACCGGTCAAAATATCGCGAAACTTCGTACCAAATTCGCGAACTGGCCGGTTCGCGGATAAGACGGAACACATACTCCGAGCGTTTGATTCGAAGTTAGCCTACGAACTTGTGCTAAAGCTGCTGGCTTTTGTATAGCTTGTCGAAGAAAGTGTTGTCAATGGCAATGAGCAGGCCCTGGAACAATTTTGCACGCGCATCTATCTCATGGCTATTTGTACTAGAGAGAGGCGAGGCTGAAATGGTAAGGACGTATATGAATGATTGCATAGCAATCGGAGTTACTCTTCTGTCGGATGAGGATAACGAAACGACGGAATTGCGTATCAGCTACATTTTAAAAGCTTTGTCATCGCGGAAGATGACGAAAATGCAAGGATCGCCTGTCACTTCATACAGTTACCGGGTCACAATAATGATGGCGTTGGTGATGTCTACGTTGGGGGTGAAAACAATGATGGGACAAACGTTAGCCAGCAGGATGCGGCGAGAACAGCGATAACGAGGACGCCAATGACACCGACTAAGATGACGAGGGCTAAGTCTACGACCTCCGCTTCAAGTGTGGTGGCATCTGATACGACTTGTGGCTAACACGAAAGTTTATAGATATATTCTTGTCGAATGTGTTACTATGTCAGTCTCTGCCCTAGTTCTTATGAGCTTCTCAAATCTGACGAGTTTCCATTCAATATTTTCCGAAAAATCATACATCTTGCACTTCAGAGTCCGGTACGGAGAATGGGTGGACTATTCTAAAGGCAGGGTTAGATTCGAAGAAACCGAATACGTGTTGAACTGGTTTCAAAAGCTGAAGAAAGGATCGAATCTTGTGTGAGCTAGGACTTTTTGTTCTAGTGGGAATTTTCAGTAGCATAATCAATTCAAGATCCGCCCATCTCGAACTCTTCTATTACACAATCGTATTTAGCAGTTGCACTAGAGTAATGTTAATTTGCATAAGATAGCTTCAATCTGGCGTGTTGGTTTGTGCGGGTGGGTACCAGAGGGGTCACTAGTTATAAATTATGTGATTGATATTTGGCATGTCCGATTACTGGAGGACGTGTGAGTTGAAGTTGTTTGAGTGCCCCACAATGATTCAATCCTGTAGACGCTTGTTCGAGGCTATGCATAAGACAACGGTACACATAGAAAGCTAAGTGGGTATGTATGTTCCGGATATTAAGCTCTAGCTTGAAAAACACTGTCTGATTGCTCTCGTCTACTTGCGAGCGAGGTGAAAAAGTCTGGGCACGCATCTCCATGGTCATTTGCAAAATCAATAGAAGAAACTAAATACGACCTATTCATATATCTTTAGTATCGTCGAAATCATTAGAACCCTAAACAGAAGAAACTAAAGACTATCCACAATCAAGAATTACAGCAGATTGGTGGAGTGGCTGTTGGAGTGATGATCTCTCCGACGTCGCGACTAGACATCACTCATCAGCGTACTTGCTCTCCAAGAAGTGAACGAAAACTCCTCAAGGACCCATTTGCAATTACCATAAATCATAACTTGGTCACGGCCTGATATACCACTGATAACACGTAATTCATCAAGTGTTCTAGTTTAGAATATAGCTTCTATATTACATTTTCCCAGGTGCATTAGTAGAACACAACATGGCCCTTCCAAATCTTCTCCCGGGTATCGAGTCCCTCCACATGGTCTTGTACTTTGTCCTATGGTATAGCTCGGCCAAAGACGCGCTCCTCATCCATCGGTCATATCCGTGATAAAAATACCTTAACATTCGGCAGCGTTACCAGCTCGTTCATCTGTACGAGCTCTTCCCACAGTTTCTTTGGCTTCGGTGGTATGATAAGAGGCGTCAATATGTCTGCCACAGTCTTTGCCTGGCTTGTTACTGTACTGTATCGGGGACTGCTTGCCCGGTGAGCTGGAGGATGTGATTTACGATCTAGACTAGGGGTTAGAGACCGAAAGGATGGAAAGGGGAGAGAACATACAGAAAACTTGAGCTCTGGATTGGTGAGTGGGATCTGCACTCAGCCTGAATTGGTGAGGCTTTCGTTGAGCCAGGCCGGCCGTGAAAGCTCCTGGACGTCTTTTGATACGCCCTCCTCTCCGGACACATTCGTCACCCCTTTCACAACCTCCTCGGCAACATTCACCATCTCCTCTTCAATAACTTCCGTCTGCACGTTCGACTTCTCCGTACTAGCAACCTGACCCGCCACTCCGCTGGCCTCTAGCGACTCTAAAATCTCGATCCTCGGTCTCAGCAACTGAATATTGACACTCTCCGTCAAGTCCGCAGAAACGGGTGTCAAACTCAAACTCCTCCGCCGCCTTGCGTCCATTCAGGTGAAATGTAAATGTCTCCACGACAGCGCAGTGGAGCGCACGATGTACCGCTTCTGTCTCGCGTATTATCATCTCGGACACAAAGCTGTCACTTATCAGCATGACCCAATAGGATATAGCGAAAGGGAGGGGAGAGAGAGGAGGGGTACCTTTTGGACCTCCCAAGTTCCTGACGCCACCTCTAGACTAATAATCGGCAGACTACGCAATTGAAAGCTTCAAGTAGTTAGTGTAGTCCACCTCATCCTCTGCCACTTCCTCTACCGGTGCTGCACGGCGCGAGTACGGATCTACCGGGCCCGGCGGTTGTCAGTAACCCACAGTCGCCGGCGGAGTCATCCGGCGAAGACACAGGTAGACGGGAAGACCGAAGGATTCTGAGGGACGTGTAAATGTAAAGTTGGAGCGGAAGAGCGGAGGCTCCGTAGGCGGGGAGGGTGCGTCACATTTTCTTTGCGGTGGTGGAGGGCTGCAGAAGAGAAAATTGGCGGTTGCGGCTCATGGAAGGGCGAGTTACCCGGTGGTATGAGCTGACGACTCATGGGCTGTAGCTTCAAAGGATCGACACATCACAAGACGCCTGATATACACAACCCGAGAGAAGCGGAGGGGATGGCAAACGTCCAGGCAGACTTGGCTCGGATCCTGGCCACGTTGAATCCCGCTATTGCACAACACCAGCAACCCCAGCAGCATCCTCCAAATCCCCAATTCTACGCCACATCTCCTTTCGCGCCGCAAAACTTCACCCTACCACCTGCTGCCGATCCCCGCCTCACCACTCCCGCCTTACCTGCGCGCCCTGATCCTCGTACAATCACCACTCTCGCCGCGGCAAACCGGTACATCACGCGCCACCTCTCCACCTGCACCTTGACCCTCTCCGGCATCCGCTCGCTCAAGTCTTGGCAACATGCGAAAGAACGCTCCTGGTACTTCGGCCGACAAGAGCTCCTAAAACGCCATCGAGAGCGCCCAGAGAACGAGGCAAAGCTCGCAGCGTTTCTACAGAGCATGGGACAGGTTGCAAAACCGACGCCAAGGAATGAGGAGCAAGAGCTCCGGGAGTACGACGCAACGGTTCTCGAGAAGTCGCAGGGAATGGTTAGAGAAATGGAGAGAGAGATGAATAGGCTCGGAATTCCCCTGTTTTGCGAGGGTGTCGACTATCAGGTGGATGAGCCGATGCTCGGGATGTGGAGACAGAGGGTTGTGGAGCTATTGGAGGATCTCTGTGAAGAGGAGGCAACGTAGAGATGGCGTACGGGACGGGATGGTATATATAACCCCCTCGTGCTTATAATCGCGCCAGTGCGAAACTGATGAATACAGGCATTTAAAGGTTGGTTTTCTTGCATCGAGTATTGTTTGGTTACACAAGGGCGTACCGACAGAACACAGACCGTTTTTCGGACTATTGTATAATAATACTGAGGATATGGGGATTTTAAGGCTCCGACTATGTATCACCGTCGGCTCGTATTTACAAATGACTTCGTTCGTGACACAAAACATAATCTCATTCACATCTAACTTCCACCCTTCAAGAATTCGTCCCTAAATGATATGTCCTAATATCTCCCGCCCATTGCCTTCCTCGTCTGGGCCGGCAATGTTAACCACTGTGCTGGCGTGTACAATACTTTGCCGCAATACTGACAAACTATTCTGCTGCCGCATATCCCCAGAACCGCTCCGGCGTACGGCGGATAGAATCCGGGGCGTGTAATACCCATCACGCACAGGGAAGACATGTGGTATGTAGGGTGGAGATGAGAGGACAGAAGTGGTATATGATTTGGTCTACAGAGGTAGTTGTAGTCCAGATTATGTGATCGAGTTGAAGCGTCAACATCCTCCACCGCTATCAACATGCACACGGGTATTTCCCTCATTATTATCAATCATTGCCACATATCTCATCATTCCTACGGTTCATCCTGTCGTAGATAAATCATGCCGCCCTCTTTGTGGCACATCATGAAGGCGGTTGTCGGGGGTTTAGTATTTACACCACCATAACCATCACACCACGACTGATAACACCACAAATGATTGGAGACCAGACTCAAGTGCCCATGCCCAATTCTCAGGAAAAATTGTCTTGCGAATGATTTTGGCCCGGCGCTGCTGTTGCATATATGTAACGCCCCCCTATGTACGGCTTCAGCTAGGCTGATGGAGATCATGATCTCAGGATGATGATGGTCTTTCGGGACTCAGCTGGAGATGCCAGCTGAGCGCGCATGCATGCGTGTAAGGCATACTCTAAATGCCGTATAAAAGAGCACACAAAATCCCTCGTCGTTAAAATCAGTAAGCTTCTCTAGCATTCACTATTTCAACAGCTGCTGCACCACACAATGAGAGTGATTGCGTGTGATGTTACGAAATCTAGAGTGATAAGCTATGCAAGTTGGACCCTGCCAGAACATGACTTTACAGTTGTGCAACATAGCTCTGGCAGGATAGGAGATGGTCCGATGTACTTGAGGCTTAAGGCATATTACTAGCAACTGCGATGCTTTTGACCCACTGTACAAAAATTACAGGGATTGTAGTATGTCATCCTTTGAAGTGTATTATATAGCTGCTAGTGACAATTGGTTTCGGTACTAATAAATGAGAAAATTTGATGAATTCAAATGGGTCTTTGTCAATTAACCTGGTGACTCTTGCATAGAGCATATTACTGAGTACTAATGCCCAGTCATTATAAGCTGTAACTTCAAGGTGAAAATGTGCAAAATGAGAGACTTAGAAGATACAAGAGCTACCACAATTTAATCATTGTGGGCACAACCATTGATGTTAAAAGAAATTGGAAAAGAAGGTGGTTATACTTAGATATGAAGTTTACAGATGATATATGGCTGGAGCTTGTAGTTACATATAGAGTGGATCATGTAGTATTTGAATAATGTAATGTTGAATTGAACTGGAGTCAGTTTTTGAGTATACCATCAACACATGTAATAGAGTCAGAAAATATTGAAATACAAATACTGTATAGTTGACATTGTTTGTAGGATACAACAGATTTCCCATTGAAAGTAGTGCTATATCAATTGGCTAATTCTGAGTTGAGAAGTAACTATTGATGTAGTAGTAATATCTGTATCGCTCAACCACTGCTACTCAGGGTGGCAGGAGAATGCTGGCATGGGGTATATATACACATATGAATACTGTAAATGTGGAAAGCTATTCGGAGGATATGGTTAGAGGACTGTGGATTGGATTGATATCATGTTACCATCCAACCTAATACACAATGTATCATTCCCAGCTTTTTGTCCTACTTACTGATTCAAAGCTATCATATATCCAGGCGATTTGTATAGCACCTTACAAGGTACTATATCATTATCTCCACTTACTGACTGTCAATGGTTTGTTGATTTGATTCATACTGTATTCACTGTAATTAGAGTCTGGCAGAGCCCAAAACCACCTCCACATTCTGGTGAACTGGCAAGATGGTGGAGCTCCCACCTGCTACCCATTGTCCCCTGTGTAACACCAGGAGATCCACCTAAGTCCTGATCAATAAAAGCCCCTAAAGGCTTCGGGACTGATGAAGAGAAGAATGATTAAACCTTCACTCAGGATGCGTATACGGATAACCACCCAAAGTCACAAGGTAACTGTTCCGTTCTCTGCCTCCGAAAGATAGTATCGATTAAAAAGTATTGTCATAAAGTTATCAGTATGTGGATGTACACAACTCCAGGAGAGCCTGAAAGAAGTATCCTCTGATCCACCACACTATTGTGATGACTCTCAGATTTCGAACCGATACCAGATAATCATCCCAACAACCGGCACTTATAATCGAGGAATAACTCGTCAAAGAATGCGACGACTCCAAGTATCGACTTGTCTTAAAAGAAACAGCAAAGTAGTTTCACCTCAGCAGAAGGAGTAGTGCCGACTTAAGAGTATCCAAGCAGAAGTATCCTTTTAACCACCACATTATCGGGCTGGTTCTTTAGACTCCCTTTGGACTGTGAAGTATCGTCTTGATCTCTTTCCGATCAACGACTTGCTTCGACGAAGGTTCCAAGAATAACCAGGTATAAAGTGTGATGAGGTTTATCCGGGATATAGAACTGAAGATGAACATACAAGTCTGGACTTCAAAGGAGAAGTATCCTCGTTGACTTGAATACAGAAATAATAGATAATACATGGGAATAAAGTTAAGGCTTGACCTCCAGGTCATGAAGGTCAATAGGTATCTGTAGATAAATCTTGAGGTAGATTGTATATTTGATAGAATGATATCGATGTCCTTCCTCTATGTCGGAATTGCTGATATATATCAGACTATCCACACCATTAACAATCCTAAGACTGCTAAAGCCTGCTGCGGAGTTCACATACGTAACTGCCTTATGATCCTTGCCTTCTACCATTGATGGTCGAGTCCCAACTCTCATGAGTATTAACCACGTCATCAAGGAAATGAGATCGTAATGTGACAGTATTGCGATTGGCGATACCTCGTAGAGTTACGAGCTTGTCTGAAGCCAATTATCAACTAATAGATTTGTGTCACCAAGAGCCAGTGAGAGTGCCCTCTCATATACCCACCGAGTACGTAGCGGCTTAATGGTTGCGGCAAACGACAGAACTGTTAATTTGACTACGCTTTATTGGAGGCAAATATACAGTATTCTGCAACTGAGTTATTTTGCCATATATTGAATGGAGAGCATCCCGCGCCACTCAGGACATATGAATCCAAGGTCCAATCTGCGCAGACCAAGAACATGCGATCGAACTAAGGGTTGATTCATATAAGTCCACTTGGTCGACTGGGCTCCGATATCCATTTTTGGTTAACGACTCATCATCTATATGACTCTGCATATCTTGAGATGCGATAGTGTTCTGACATTGACGACATCTCATCTCATAAGGAAAGAACCATTGAACATGAGTGAATAGTCGTTTGTTCAGCGACTAGGAAGAACGTTTCCTGCCGATACGGAATGACCATTGACAATAGAGATCCTACGACCAATACCGAGCTAAAGATCATACACATCATATCTGCGCTCGGCTTGATCGCTGTCATTGATCAATTGGTATGATGGTAGGGTAATGGAGATATTACCAATAGGGGAACCAATTGGGAAGGTTGATCCAAATAGGAAATCCGAGTGATAATTTATGATTTCGGATTAAGTATCCATATTTGGATTATCGAATGATCCTGTATGATCCCGGAAGTATACCTGTAACACCAAAGGCGTAACACCTTGTGACAAAGGAATAGCAATCATGTGCACAGGAGTGTAATGAACCATAACCAAGCGATCAACAAAAACAGAGAGAGACCGTGATCTGCCCCCGATTCAAACAACTTGAATTCTGCTTGGATACCTTCTATCTGTGCTTCTTCTGCTCATGATCTTGCTGTCTGGGCTCATCTGCTAGTTTTGGCGGGAACTTCCCAACATCAGTAGCTGCCAGGAAGTCCACTACCTCTTGATTATATTTTTCCATGGAGAAAAGCTCAGAGATTTGCACATGGTGGCATCTGCCCGCTTTCCATTCAGTGGCCATTCCCATCCGCTGTTCAGAGTGCTGTCTGCTGGTCTCTCCACTGGCTGCAGTGGTGGAAGAGATGCTACCGCAATTGTAGCATGCTGCATATGCGCCACCAGCATGTGTCGTCTTCTCAGTGTCCAAACTGCTCTAGGTATATTCCAGTTGGCAGATGGTCACCATTAAGTCTGTAGAACCTTGATGCCAGTGAGTTTGCACTTGTCATTGGGACAGATCTCTTGCTGCTGGAGTTGCCCTTCAGTCTATATAACTATAGTGTTTGGAGCATTTGTTGGCCTCCCACTTAGCTGTTGCCACTAAGTTCCCATTGGAGATTAGTCTAGCTCTACTCGCAGCTGGGGTGTATATTTGCTTGTTTATTGTGTTGAATAGGTCTTCTGATGCTTTGCTTGCCTAATGGTGAGCCCTGCCATCACCTGGGATGCCAAAGTGTCCTGCAACCCTATTGATCGCAACATTGATGCTGTGGGCACGGAGGGCCCTAGCATGCTCATTGATTGCACTTCCCAGTTGCTGCTCTGGCGCAGAGTTCAGGTGCGCCGTCCATGTGATTGCTGCCTGCCAATTACTACACACTGCCACTGTTGTGACTCTGTGTGCTTTTAGCACCTCCACACTTGCAATGGATGTTTGCATTGCAACTCCGATTACCAAGAGGCCAGCGTCGAACACATGGATTCGTCCTCTACCGACGTAGTGGCAAATGGAAGTTCAGCCATTCGTGGTTAAGCACACCATAGCAGCGCTTACTCTTCCATAGTCGGTTCCAGATCCATCTGTCTACTGATTACAACTGGCAGATCCGATTTTGCATTCCATTCTTCTTGCAGATAGCTCAGCGGCTGTCTTTGCCAGGGCATTGTCTACCTGTATAGTGGTCTTGACCGCTGGCTCCTCCCCTGGGTTTGGCCAGTACATCATCTCAGTTTCTTTGCCGTGTGCATGCTGTATCATGGCCGCTCTGCCTACCAGTGCACCAGGTGTGGGGTAATCGTAGTGTTTTTTCAACTTGGAGCATTTGCATGCCTGGTAGCCTTCATCAGCAAAATGTATTTTAGTCACAGGAAGCCTCCAGGAGTGTCTGAGATGATGTGGAGTGTAAACTTAGAAGGGTCAATTTCAGGAGAGTATCAGACCGGAGGAGGGCATTGCTGCCAGCCATCAGAGTAACTGGGAGGGCTGGCTATGAGCCTGGGAGCACCGACGGCAAGCCTGGGAGCAACTGTGTGTGCTGGTGACAAACCTGGGACCACCTTGAATCACAGTAGAGCAGTCTGAGAGAATCATGTTCCTTGGAAACGCTGCAGGTGCGCCTCGAAATCATAGTTACTACTTATCGTTCAATGATTATTAAAGCTCATGTATCCTCTTTGTATTCTTATCTATGCATCTATGTAGTTACCCATCCACACATGGTAAATTGGAACTGGCTGCAGGCGGTGCTTGAGAGCAATTCAGGGTGTGCCTGAAAATGACGATGGGGTGAACACAGAGATACACTCCCAGGCCATGATCGAACGAGTTTGGAGATGCACTTGGAGGCGGTAATCGAGCATATTTGGAGATACACTTGGAGGCCATGTTCAAGTGAACTTAGAGATACACTGCGAGATCGTGATCCAGCAAGTTCGGAGATACACTTGGAGGCCATGATCGTGTGAACTTGGCAGCTGTGATCGAGCAAGTCTGGAGGTCTAAATGGTGCGAGTTTAGAGGCACACTTGCAGGCTGTGATCGAGTGTGATTGGAGATGCACGTGGAGGCCATGATGGAGCAATTTTGGAGATGCACTTGGAAGCTGTGATCGAGCAAGTTTGGTGATGCACTTGCAGGCCATGATGGTACGAACTTGGAGGCGGCAATTGAGCAAGTTTGGATGCGTACATGGAGGCAGTCGATGAACTGCGCGCCGGGTGCAGAGTCTGTATTTATAAGTTAGTTAACACGCAACGGTGAGAAGGTGACAAGGTGACTTTACCTTGGAGCTCTTCTGGAGAGCTGGCCGACGGCGGTGAATCGTATAGGCAGGTACACCCGAAGCTGAAGCTACATTCAGGGGTCAACTTGTAATCATGAGAACGATGGGAAGACAACAAATCTTCGGTGAATGCTGTATGCAGTACTTAGTGTATGCTGTACTTGGTGTATGCTGTACTCAGTGTATGCTGTACTCGGCGTATGGTGTACTTGGTGTATGCTGTACCTGGTCTATGCTGTACTTGGTGTATGCTGTACTTGGTGTATGCTGTACTTGGTGCATGCTGTACTTGGTGTATGCTGTACTTGGTGTATGCTGTACTTAATGTATGCTGTACATGGTGTATGCTGTACTTGGTGTATGCTGTACTCGGTATATGCTGTACTTGGTGGATGATGTACTTGGTGTATGCTGTACTCGGTGTGTACTGTACTCGGTGTCAACTCATGATCCTGACGTGGACAGATACAGAGGGATGACTTAACTTTGTCTCCAGCGATGATGGCAGAATTGTGGACAAGAAATTGAGAGATGGGGGATGAAGATGAGAACGATGGGGAGAATACGAGTGGATATGAGACATCAGGGGTATGACTCGCCTGACACGGTTGGGAAGACCTCGTATCGCTGGAATTGCAAGCCGGATCGGGACATCCTACGCGCTGTAATCGGGTTGGTAAATTGACTTGCACACCCAATCCTCTTAAGGCTCAGTTTCTCATAATGATTTCCCCCATTTCCTTTCATCTTCCTCGTTTTCTTCCTCCACTTTACCATCACCTAAGAACACGAAGTTAAGTCATCGCTCTCTATCACTCCATCCCATGAGTAAGTGTTCACACCGAGTTCAGCATACACTGCATACTGCATCATCCCAGGATCGACTGGATCAGCAAAAAATGAAATCGCATTCTCCGTATTCGGAGCATTTTGAAATTCAAGTTCACTTTTTCTCAATTATGCAGTGTAGTCTGGCTGGAAATATACTCAGTAAAATTGTTTTCATATCTTTGCGGGATTTTCAAACTTGGTATAGTTTTCCCAAAGGGGTATAGCTTAGTCTGTTACATTGTTTTATAGTCGAAAGTTAGTCTATTTTTAAAAATGAAATGTGTAATAGATATACTACTGCTTGCTTAGTAATATAATGAAACTTTTGGTTTATATATCTTCATGACAAATCATAATGAAACTAACCATATTTGGAATACCTCCAGCCATAATCAACAAATAACTGAATATCTTTAATAATATTTCCTATTTGAGTTAGTTTGTTTTTGATTTGTCATTTCGGAATAGTAATGTCAAGTTGTATTCTATGTTCATTACATTTTTCAAAAATAAAAGTAGCTGACTTTAATCAATTAAGAAATGTATCCAACTAGGCTATACCTATTTTGGAACACTATACCAAGTTTGAGAATCCCGTCATATTGTGGATGCAATATCGCTGAGTATGATGCGCATAACTGGACACAACACAATCGACTAAATGCAAACTTGACTTTCAAAAACCTTCAACATGCTCAGAATGCTCAGAATACCTTTTCCACTTTGTGCTGATGTGTCTCTTGCTCCCAGCCATTCTCTCATCTCTCGGTAGACCATGTTGTACTCAATTCGCTACATTTCCACAATTACAAGTCAACCAATGAATTTAGTCTCAGCTCGTGTCGCGCTTCCCTCCCAAACTACTGCCTCCAGATTGAACCCCGTCTAGTACTCCTCCAATCTCTCTCAATCATGGCCTCAAAGTACATATCCAAACTTGCTTGATCACAGCCTCCAAGTGTATCTCTGAACTCGCACGTTTATGGCCTCCAAACTCCCACCATCACGGCCTCCAAGGTCGCACCATCACGGCCTCCAAGTGTTTCTTGAAACTCGCTTGATTACAACCTTCAAGTGCATCTCCAAACTTGTCCAATTTCAGCCTCCAAGTGTGTCTCCCATCTGGCTCGAGTATGATTTCGGATGCAGCTCTAAGTCCCCTTGATCATGGCCTCCAAGTGTATCTGCATATACGCTCGATTACCGCCGCCAAGTTCGCACAATTTCTGCCTCCAAGTGCATCCCCCAGCTCCCTCCATCACAGCCTCCAAGTGTATCTCTAATCTTGCACGATTATGGACTCCAAGTGCATCTCCAAACTAGCTCCATCACAGCCTCCAAGTGCATCTTTAAGGAGCACCAGGTGTACGGATATACAGTGGTAACGGAGGTGGATAGGGTGAAGGGGAGTATATATTCGGCAGACCCCAGAGTAGATGGACATCATCTCATTTCCATCTCCTCTTATCATACAATGAAAATACACACTGTATCTTTCCCAAATGTTGATATCACTCGCTCTGTCTGACATGTGGATTCACCCAATTGCGTGAATCCTCAACACCAGGGAGTATCATAACTTCTCACCCGATTTGTATGCTCCTTGAACCCGAACCGCTCATGCTCATGAATTTGATTTGGATGTCACAACAGGTGCGGTGGAGTGTTGGTGGTGGGCTCTCTTCCTTCTAGCTCCATTGTTTCACTACAACGGCATCCAAGTGGTGAATCTCTAAGTTGTCTCAAAGGGTGTGTTCATGTGCTCCTCCGATTATGCTAAACTAGCATCTGCGGCCAGATTGACCATCTGTATATATATCAGGAAACTTAAATAATGCCTGCCATAGTATGATGTAGTGAATCTTGCGACTGTAACAAAGACGAATATGATAAGACGAAATGCCTTGTGGTTGGGTATGAACCAATGCTGTGATAATATGGCACAATGTCTCCCGCAGTGCTGTGGAGCAGTAGCGGCTGCTCTCTAGGTCTCCCATGGAGCTGTTCTTGAAGTCTCCCGTGGATTTGTGCAGAGGTCTCAGAGGCTCCAAAATTTGACTATCCTATAAGTCAAATCTCGTAGCATTCTGAATGCGCCTCCATAATTGCAGGTGTTTTCATGAGCAACTGAGAATGCTCTTGCAGAGTCTGTGGGCACATTGCATAGCTCCAGGGGGGTCTGGGAGCATGTAGAAATACTGAGAAGCACTGGGGAGGTCGCCCAGAGTGTCTGAGAGGGTTGTGTGTTGCTTCCGGATAAATTTACATTTTGCTGCCATTGCTCCAGGCTGTTGTTGTCGGGCATCAAGGACTACCACCCAAGGTGTGCACACACAATCTCTCGGTAGCATACCTCTCGGAGTTGTCTGCAGTGCATCCAGAGTAGACCTGGGTTGTTAATTCAGGAGATAGTGGAGGTGATTTCACTGGCTGCCTTCCTTAGGATCCGACCAGAGCTCGCTTTCATACAGTGCGATGGCCTTGCAATAGGCTATCTGCACCAGTCTCACCCATACTGGTACGACACCATGATTTCCTGTGCGTGACTGGAGTTATGATTGTGCAGCGCTTGCTAAGTTCATGCATCCGTTGTGATGCACCTTGAACATTTGGTTGGTGTCCATGCAGACCACCAGCTACCTGGTTGCCACCATGTCGAACCTGATGAAGCTGTTCCCGACTGGCAATGGTACATTTACCACAACTGCTAATTGTTACAAAATAGAATTAGTTGGCATCAGCGGAATGTTGGAGTTTACATAATCGATCAGCGGCCTGTCTGTACCACTGTGTCACCTGAAATAGAGTACAAATGTAAATTAAACATTTGAATGATAAGTGTAGAATGATAAAGTACAGCACAAGAATCTAGTGTTAGCAACGGGTCCAGATAAACCGCCAGTGGTCCGGTTTTTGGCCTGTGGCTTGGTATGGTTTGCCTCCACACCCGGCTAAAAACCTGACACGCTTTGTCTTGGCAGGGGTTTCACCCCGACTGCAGAAAATCCCATGGTGTTTTGGCCAGGTTGGAACTGGACTGTGGTTTCATATTACGGTTCCTACAACTTTGTCAGTTGTGTGGTTGCAATTAAGTTTGTGGGTTCTGATCAAATTATGACATAATCAGTACGTAGATTGTGCAGTTTTAGCAGCTCTTTCACCTCCCGGAGTCAGAATCACAATGCGACCAATATTCGTTGATTCACAGTGAAATAACAACATTTATGAAGCAAATTTCGCGGGTTTTCGATCGCAACACAATCAATATTGGTCGGAGCGTAATTCTGAATCTGTGAGATGGAAGAGCGGTAAATCATACACACTCTATGTACTGATCTTGTCACGATACAATCAGAACTCAGATACTCAATTGAGGCGAAAGATGTGAGGTTGCAATGCCGGGTTTTTGGTGGTAAAACCGGCCAAATCGCAATGGCCTGGGTTTGTATTTGGTAAAACCCGTTGCAACGGTCCGGTTCCGGGTTGGCACCGGACCCAGAACCACACCGGGAATTTGGACCCGTTGCTAACACTCGTAGAATCCGATGTGAGTGAATAAACAGTGAAACAGCAAAGTATAGGTACCTACCTGGTACGAAGTGTAAATATCATAGCTAAATGTGATGTTCATAGTCCTGGTGCTAATCCTTTTTGATTGGAACTGCATGCGACATAAACCAGTTCCAAAGACATCACCAAGTAGTGAGGCCATGAAGATGTGTGGCGTTGAGTACTGGGAAGCTGATACCAACCTGACATGGGAATTAAAGTGGGTGACTTTAAACATGAAGAATGTCAACGAACAATGCATCAACTTTACACTGGGCTGAAAGGTACGACCCATACTCTAAAAGAAACCCCGATAAAGCACCACAGAGCTAATATTAAGATGGCAGGAGATTTCACAAATTCCCAAGGGTTCGGGGTTGGAACCATAACTGTTGCGCCAGTTCAGTTCTGAAACTTCAAAGGAAGTCAACCACTCAATCAGAAGTGGTTCTGAATCCAAATCAGATATAAAATAGCTGCCATTTTGACTTGCTGCCCATACAGTAGAGCTTTATTGTTGCAGACTCAGAACTATGGCACCAATCAAGTAATTGAATTCGTATTATATCAGAATATTATATATATTTAAACTATACAAGTTTGGATGCTCTTTCACTTGCCATTCTCCAAGGTGTGATATCATCAATCTAGGTTGAGTAACGGTGAATGAGAACCAATTTTTGCCCTTATCTCACAGCAAGACATCGAATACTGTCTTAGGGGTTGTCTCGTAACAGCGGTAATGATACATGTTTATACGAAGCAAGCATATGTGGAAAACCATTTTGGATATTTACAAACGAAACACCTACTTGCAGTTTCGTGAACATGTTTGCCAGTCAAGTGATCCTGAGTGGGACTACACTTGAGCCACGTGTTGATCAATTAATGACGTGTATGGGTGCATCAGCGAAATCAGCTATGATGATGGATTAATGTTGCCATCTCTAGGAAGTGAAAAATCTTCCATAGGGTGCATAATTATTGACCACACCCATTATACCTTGTCTAGCGGGAGAACACTAAGTTAAGTTGCGATCACGCAGAATTATATGTGCAGCAGACCATATTGCAATATGCGAGTAAGAAGGATCTGCAAGCTGATGCGCTAAGCAGTGTGAACACGTGGGGCACTCCTCAGTCTATGGATGGTCGAGACCTAAGCATGCAGTGTCTGAAGGATCAATGTCATTGGCTGATGACAAGAGGCTAGAAGCAAATTGGCTCATTGAGTCAGGTCCATATGCATTGCAACATCATATTCGTGCGGAATACAAGGTTCAAGTGTAATTATCTACACTAGCGGAGTATCGGTTGGTCATAGAGTGAATCTCAGACACAATGCCAAACAGCCACATTAACGGTGAGGCGAGGAATAGTGACCAGCGATTAACATATATTGCGATGAGCACTGATAAGACCAAGGTCGTCAGATATTCCAGCTGCTGAATGAGTGCGAAGCAAGATGTTGAACACGAGCGTATGAGCTGTCATTGTTTGCGTTTTGTATCATAATCATGAGGATAGCCCGATAGGTGACGAAATGTCTGAAAACTACTCATCCGTGAACATGATAACCTTAGGGAATTAGTGGCAATATCAAAGGAGCACACTAGTGGCTCTGGCGATAACCTATCAAGCAAGAATGGTGTTATGACAGAAAACCGAAGTCAAACTTGAACTGAGAAACCGATTATACAGGGCTCACATTGTCCCTGACAATGTGAAGAACCAAGCTGCAGCAGCAATCCACAGTCAGACATTACCAGCGAAGAACACCTTACAATATTATTAAGATTTCTTTCTACTATTCCCAATTGCCTCGTTATTTCCACTCTGTGAATACGCACTCGATGAGTTCGTGGAGACAATCACATTCCCAATACGCACACCAGAGGGTCGACCCAACTTTCGGAGATCACATTCAATACTACAACGAGTGGGGTACAACCCACCACTCCTGAGCACTTTCATACTCCGCCATTATCGAATGGGTTGGATACGACGTGCACAGGTATATCAGTACTGGTGCGTTACCGTACGAAGAGTTGTCCAAAGAGCGGCCTTGGACCGACGAGGATGTTATGTAAGCGGTTATTCTTAGAAGAGTATGAGATTGAGTCTGGGATGACGAGGAGAATAGGACCAGGAAATTGATGGCTGTATTTAGTCTAATCAATGTTGTATTGATAAATGGGATTTGAAATACCCCCGTAACAGTATAATATTTTAAGACTCCCCTCAAGGAACAATTGTCAGGATTGCCAACAGAGGTACTGTTGCATTATTAATCGAGAACAATTCTGCAACCACCATTGCAGCAGAATCAACTGTTGCTGAAGTCGGTCCACGATACAACGAAGCATAAGAGAAATTCAATCAGAACCGTGTAGATTGTGCAATAAGGAAGCCTGGTGTTACATATCAGTATGAACAGGACAATTTCTAGAACAAAACTCTTTCAGGGTCACTTGAATTTGCCAAGCTCATTGTCCCATGGCAGATTGCGAGTGTTTTATTTGTTTGGAACATTATGAAGCATATAGATAGGAGGTAGACTTCTAAACAATACCTATTAGTCATGCCACGATTATGGTTAGAGATGGCTACCCCGAGAGACAGGCTCACGTATCTGAGCGAAACCTCAGTCCTGAAACCATTGAGGGTCAAGAAGAGGAGCTCAGACAAGTCACCAGCAGCTCGAGGGGTTGCAGCATAGTGCCAGCAATATCAGCAGAGGCTGGAGGAAGCTGCCGAACAGGTCCGGCTAATACGAGAGAACGGGGAACCAGAAGTGGCCGAGCAAGGCGCGGGGGAAGTTGAAATGCGAGAGGCAGACCCAGTTCAACTCAAATTGCAGAAGTCAACTAAGCAAATGGTACGCATAGTACAAGCCTGCAACGAGGGGAAGGAGTTGATCGATGACGAATTCATCGCCGTTCGACAAGATCAAGAATTGCTAGAAGTACAGACTTGTACAGAGAAGGCTCGGATAGAAGGAGAACTCTCCAGTGTTGGAGGGTAGATATGAATTCAACAAGCAATGATTGATGAGATGAGCAAGAGATTACATCACCAAAGTACATTTCTGTCAGAGCGGAATAGCTGCTTCAGAGTGGACACGCTCCGTCGAAGCCGTCAGAGACACCACCGAGGCAAAGTACTCTGCGCCCAGGGTGAGTACGACACGTCGCGTTGCCTATCACCCTCCGATCACCGTTTCGCGATTTCTTCTTGCTTTGTCGGCCTCTTATTTTAAATGAACACTCTTGCGTTGGGGCCAACTGTGACCATAGGTTGGAATGGGTTCACTGGGTACACGCTTGCATCGGGAATGCAATGCAATAGGTGACACTGCAAAAATCTGTCCTTGTGTTCCTTCTACATTAAGCTCGAGGAGCGTAAGAAGGTAAGATGATATGATACAACCCGGCTGTGAGGATCCACGAAGTGAGACTGATAGTTGGGAATGATAGAGTGTGTATTTTCGTTGTATGACAAGATGAGATGAAAATGAGATGTTGTCAATCTACCCTGGGGTCTCCCCAATATATACTCCGCGTCGCTTATTCCACCTCAGTTACCCCTTTATCTCTATAAACTCACCGTCGCTCCTTAACAATATATTTGGAGGCTGTGATGAAGCTAGTTTGGAGATGGACTAGGAGGCCAGGATCGATTGAACAGAGTGATGCACTTGGAGGACGTGATCGAGTGAACTCAGAGATGCACTTTGAGGCCGAGATAGAGCAAGCTTGGAGATGCAATTGGAGACCGAGATTGAGTCAACACAGAGATGCAGTCAGAGGCTGTGATCAAGCAAGTTTGGAGATGCACTTGGAGGGAGAGATGGAGTGAACTCAGAGATGCACGTGGAGGCCATGATTGAGCCAGGTTGGACAAGGACTTGGAGGCCGAGATCGAGTGAACTCAGAGATGCACTCTGACGCTGTGACCGAGCGCGTTTGGGGATGCAATGGCAGGCTATGATCAAGAGAGATTGGGGGAGTACTTGGAGGTGGTCTATTTGGAGGGAGGTGCGACGGCAGCTGAGACTCCATTCATTGGTTAACTTGTAATGGTGGGAATGTAGAGAGTTGAGTACAACATCCGCCAAGAGATGAGAAACTGGCCTAAGGGACGATAGACAATCTTAGGTGTATGCTGTACTTGGTGTATGCTGTACTTGGTGTTTGCTGTACTTGGTGTATGCTGTACTCGGTGTATGCTATACTGGGTGTATGCTGTACTCGGTGTATGCTATACTCGGTGTATGCTGTACTCAGTGTATGCTGTACTCAGTGCTAACTCATAACGATGGCATGGAGAGATAGAGAGGGAAGACTTAACTTCGTGTTCTTAGGCAATGGTAGAGTAGAGCACAAGGACGAGAAAGATCAGTGGAAATGGGGGGAATCACCACGAGAAACTGGGACTTGAGAGAATTTCATGTGTGCGAATCAATTGACCATCCCCAATACGGCAGGTAAGAGTCCCGATCCGGTGGGGAATAACACTGATACGTGGTCATCTGAACCCAATCAGGCAAGTTGAACTACGTAATTCTCATGACCGCTTGTATCGTCCATATCGTTTGCATCTTCATCCCCCATCTCTCCCTTTCTCGTCCACAACTGTACCATCATCGCAAGAACACAAAGGTAAGTCATCCCTCTCTATCTCTCCATGCCATCATCATGAGTTTACACTGGGTGCAGCAGGCACCGAGTACAGCATACACCTAAGATTGTGTGTTGTCACTTCATTCTCACAATGTCAAGTTGACCCCTGAAAATAGCTTCAGCTTACGGCGTAGCTCCCTACCGATCCACCGCCACCGGCCAGCTCTCCCTGGGAGCTTCAAAGGTAGAGGCACCTCATCACATGCCCACAGTTTCGAGTTAACTAACCGATGAATGGAGTCTCAGAACCTGGCGCATAAGAGCTTCAAAGGTCAAGTCACCACGTCACATACCCACGGTGTTGAGTAAACTAACAGATGAATTCAGCCTCAGAACCTGTGGCGCCTCCCATCGACCACCTCCAGATCGACCAGCTCCATGTACTCCTCTCATTTCGCATGATCATAGCCTGCTACAAGTGCATCTCTAAACTCGCTTGGTGACAGCCTCAGAGTGCATCTCTGAGTTTACTCAATCTCGGCCTCCAAGTGCATGTCCAAACTCACTCCAAAACCGCCTTCAAGTGCATCTCGGTGTTCACTCCAATGCGGCCTCAAAGTGCATCTCCACATTCACTCGATCCCGGCCTCGGAGCGCATTTCTGAGTTCACTCAATCTCAGGCTCTAATTGCATCTCCACACTCCCTCAATCTCGGCTTCAAAGTGCATCTCTGAGTCCACTCGACATCGGCCTGCAATTGGATCTCCAAACATGCTCGATCTCGGCCTCAAAGTGCATCTCTGAGTTCACTTGACTTCTGCAGTCAAGTGCATCTCCAAAGTCACTTGATCACAGCCTCCATTCGCATCTCTCAGTTCACTGGATCTCGGCCTCCAGGTGCATCACCAAACCAGCAGGATCATGGCCTTGGAGTGTATCTCTGAGTTAACTCCATCGTCATTTTCAGGTGTACCTCGAATTGCTCTGAACCACCGCCTGCAGCCCGTCCAGATATACCGTGTGTAGATGGGTAGCTATACAGATATATAGATACTTGGATGAGAATACAAACTGTTTTTCCCAGACTGCTCTACTGTGATTCGAGGTGCTCCCAGACTGGTTGCTGGTGCGCCCAGGTGCTCCCAGGCTTGTTGTCGGAGCTCCCAGTTCCTCAGAAGGCCGACAGGAATGCCCTCCTAGAGTCTGATACTCTCCTGGAATTGTTGCATCCAAGTTTACACTCCACATTCTCTCAGACACTCCTGGCGGCTTCCAGTGACTAAAACACATTTTGCTGATGCTATGCAACGTGATTCGTCGCCTGGGAGACGAGAAGTGTGCAATTCTTCGTCAGTGGGTACGAGCTTCCGTCAGAGTCATCTGGAATGTTCGGGTGTTTCAGACGGGAACTGGAGTTGTTGCTGATGCATGATAGTACAAAAGTAAGATAAAGTCATTGAAACACCGGGAGATCCACCCTAAGTCCTAATCAATAAAAGCACATAAAGACTTCCGAACTGATAAAAAGAAGAATGATTAAACCTTCACTCAGGATGCGTTGAAGGATTACCACCCACAGTAACAAGGTAACTGTTCCGTTCTCTGCCTCCAAAGGATAGTATTGTCTCTGGAGTATTGTCTCATAGATATCAGTACGCTGATGTACACGACTCGAGGAGACCCTGAAAGATGTATCCTCTGACCAACCACACTATCGTGATGACTCCCGGACTTCCACCGGATGCCAGAGTATCCTCCCAACAACTGGCACTTATCCTCGAGGACTGAGCAGTGCAAGAGTGCGACAAGTCCAAGTATCAACTTGTCATATGAGAAAACAGCAAAGTAGTTTCGCCTCAGCAGAAGGAGTAGTGCCGACTCAAGAGTATCCCAGCAGAAGTATCCTTTGTAACCACCACGTTAATGGGCAGGTTCTTCGGACTGCTATGGAAATCCAACGTATCATCTTCCTCCCTTCCCGATCAATGACTTGCTTCGATAAAAGGTACTAAGGATAGCTAAGTATAATGTGTGATGAAGTTTATCGGTGTTATAGAACTGAAGATGAACATACAACTCTGGACTTCAAAAGAGAAGTATCCTTGGTGACTCGATACAGAACTAATAGATAATACACGTGAATAAAGTCCAGCCTTAACCTCCAGGTCGAGAAGATCAATAGGTATCCATAGATGAATCTTAAGGTAGATTGTATATTTGATAGAATGTTATTGATGTCCCTCCTCCAGGTCGGTATCCCTGATATATATCAGACGATCCACACCTAGTGTTAGCAACGGTTCCGGACCGTCACTTTGGGTCCGGGTCCGGGTCAGAACCGAACCGTTGCCATATTGGCGGTCCGGGTTGTCAATATACCTGAACTGTCGATTCGGGTACGGTTCGATGCAAATCTCCCAACCCGTCTGGATTGGGTGGGTTGTCAGCGGGTCGCACAGCGCGTCCATCTGTAGATTTATATAATGTTCTTGTTTTTGCAGTTGCATAATTGAACATTATTAAAATTAGGTATTTGACAGCCAATGATCTCTTTTTGGATGTTTTGCAATCAGCGACATTGAGTATTTTGGAATACGTGTTTTGCCTTCTACCAGTTGCATTTTTCGCTAGAGAGGTTGTCAATAGTTCTGCTATGGTGGCACCTATGTGCAGAAAGCGTTGATTACCCAATATGCAAGATCAAATATTGTTGACGCTCAGTTGACGCTCGGTTTCATGATGGGGTAACGTATGTGTCATATGTTATTTCAGTTGAAAAGGCTGCCACGACTTTGTCTATGAGTTGTTACCACATTGTTACACTTAGATTACCCAAGATCAAGCACCAATAATCCTTGACACTCCATTGACGCTCATTTTCAGGATGCCGCATGGAGCATGTCGCTGTTGTTTTTGCCACTAAAGGCTGCCATTATCTCATAAATGGATGTCTGCAACCAATCGGAACATAACTTACCCAAGATCCAAAGCTAGAAATTGTTGACGTTCCGTTGACGCTCATTTTCAGGATGCCTCAGGGAGCATGTCGCTGTTGTTTTTGCCAGTAAAGGCTGCCAATATATCATAAATGGATGACTGCAACAAATCAGAACATAACTTACCCAAGATGCAAAGCTTAAAATCGTTGACGCTCTGTAGACGCTCATGCCAAGCATGGGGCAGTGACTGTGATGCTATCTCTTTTGCTAATACAAGCTGCCAATATGTCTGTTATGCATATAAACGACCAAGTCACTGGTGAATTACCATACTTACAAGACCACAAATCGTTGACGCTCCGTTGACGCACATTTTTGGGATTGGGCAGGGAGCCTGATACTATTATTTTTGATTTGGAAGGCAGCCAATACTAAGTTTATGGATGGCTGCAACCAATCGGCACTTAAGTTACCCAAGATGCACAGACAAAAATCGTTGACGCTCCATTGAAGCTCATTTTCAGAATGGGGCAGCGATCATGTGGTTTACTCTTTTACCAAGAAAGGCCGCCAGTATGCCCGTTATGGATAGTTCCGACCACGTCACCATTCAATTACTGGACTTACAAGAGTGAAAATCATTGACGCTCCGTTGACGCTCATTTTAATGTATGGTGAAGTCAAGATTTGCTGCCATTAATAATTGCACTCTTAAATATTTGAACTTTGTGGATGCCTTTCAGCATGATTAGGACTTGGCTCAATGGCAAAGCCGAGCACAGTAATATTCCAGCAGTAATCGCTCTCATCCGGTTAAAATTTATATGTTATGCCAAATAATGCATATTGCCCGCTACAGGTTTGTTTGTTAATGAATATTCTCTCGCGACTGGTCAACATTCTTCCATAATCATTCGCTAAATAAAATTCTTCGTCAAACTACATAATGAACTTGGTGTTAATACATTGACGCATTCTGTCCTACTATTTCTTGATCCCCTTATTCCTCCTCATTTCCATTATATTGACCGTCAGTAACGCCTTTTCAACCTTCTTCTTTGATTGTCGTATAGGCCCAATCAGTCCAGGAACATTCGGTGCCGCACTCACATTCCGCACCTCAAGGGTTACTGATACCTCACTGCAGTTGTCCAGTTCCATATCTGATTCATTGTCCGCCTCCCAGTTATCTTCGCTGTCATTTGGATTATCCAAGTCCCGATTCCAGTTAAGCCAATTTTCGGTGTCTGAAATGCTTTCAGGTGAGCTATCCTCATCACTTTCAGCAGGATGGCGGTCGATTCGTTTGATTCGGCGGACATTCAATACTTCAGTTCGTCCAACAGGGAGGTCCTTTGCTAACAAAGCTGGTGGCATGGGTGATTTTTCCGACAATTTCAATGCAGCTGCACTATCATGATGAAATTTGGACCAGGATGCTTTGACGATCTCTTCGGTATCTGAAATGTAACCTACGGCTGTCATCTGTTTTTTTTGAGCGTGACATTCCTTCTGTGTAGCTCGTAGGGTTTGGCTACCCTGCCACATCTCCAAAAAGTTGTGGACCTTGGCCATTCTGTGCAACTTCTTCTCCTCCGCCTCTCTCTTCAGCTCCATGTCGTTATCAGTGCTGTTTGGATCCAATACCGGGTCGTCGCCAGCCAGTAATCTGCTGTTAGTGTTAGGGGTTCTCCCCTAATAGCGGTAATGATACATGATGACTGAAGCAAGTACACATGACTACCATTTGGAAGTGGATACCATTGGTCACGGAGCAAAACACCTTCTTGCGTATCAGCACATGTCATCAGTCAGACGGTCTTTAGCGGGGTTACATCTGAGCCGTATGTAATGATTTGATGAGAGCAGACTTATCAAGCGGATTCGCAAGATGATGCAATCATGATGCCATAGCCGGGATGTGAAAAACCATCAGCGGTGCGCATGATTATCAATTTACACTTATCAAACCCTTGATAGCGGGACAACATATCATGACGACGGAAAGTCGGGTGTGCAGCACGCGATATGCAAAATGCGATTACGTGGAATCGTCGCACCTTATCTCGAAGAGATAGGGATTATGCGCGCACCTCCCGGAAACAGAAGTCTGTTTCCTAAGCATGCAGTGCGTGAGGGATTATTGGCATTGGCTGAAGATAAGAGGCCAGAAGCGAACACTGCTCATAACTTTTGGGTATGTATGGATCGCAACCCCAAAAAGGGTGTCATAATCTACGTTGGCAGAGTATCTGTTGGTCACCGACATAAATCTCTGACGCATCGCCGAATAGCCAAACTGGTACGGTGAGGCATTAATATCCATGCGATATTAATATGATGCGATAAAGCGTTGATCAGTCGAAATGACATCAGCGTTCCAACTACTGAACGAACGATAAGCAAGATGTCTAAGTTGAAGTACGAGTTGACGCATGATGCGTTTGATATCATGCAGTGAGAAAGGAAAATCATGCATGCACACGATAACCAAAGGGAACTCGTGGCGAGCCTCGGGATGGTCTCCCGAGATAAGCTATCAAGCAATTTCTGTTGTCATAGTCGTGGAAGTAGCGGCCAAACTTGAGCCAGCGAAAGACTATAAAAAACTCGCATTGTCTCCACGATAATGGATGAACAAGCTCTAGCAGCGAACAGTCAGATACCTACCAGCGGAAGAAGACCTTTATTTATTATTGAGTTTTTATGATAGCTATATGTATTATTATATAAAATATACTAGCAGTAGTACGGCAGCACCGTACCCTTAAGTATCCCTTACGCTTGAAACGAATGACAATTACTTTCGAGAACGAATCCGACGTTATCGTTTACGCCCTCGAGAAGATCATATCTTACACCAGAAGAACTCAGCAAATTTTTGTGGCTCAGTGCGTCTGGTGGCTTGGTTTGATTATCGGCCTCGAATCTGGGTTGGTTGTTCGTATCGATAATCTTTGGAAGAGCAAGAGTGTCGGAATTATTCAGCCTGATAGCATTCAGCAAATCATATCCGAAAGGACGATCTCGTCAACCCCTAGGGATCTTACGGAGGATTTACGGATTGATCAAGTGTTGGAATCCGCCGAGAGGTGTATATCCTCAAGTGAAAGACCTAGAAATACTTGGCAAAGGAACCGGGTTAATTCATTACCCCAATCAAAGAATCAGCTTAAGAAGGCTCGGAAAGTTAAGTGTCTTCAAGAAGAAAAAAGAAAGAACGAAGTCGAGAGGAATAAACGACTTCAGAAAATAAGGGAACAGGTTATATTGAACCTTATCAAAGAATAGGATTCTAGGGCTGTACCTAAGTATTGTACTAAAATCGAAGTACCCCCCTAACAGTTAGCTCAAGCTAACTTCCTTACTACAACTTTTTCGTGAAGGGTCACGCCTGTGGTTTTCAACTGCCTCCACCCGATCACATCTCGGCCAAGGGAAAAACTGGCCTCCACTCCGACACCGTGAGGTATGATAAAGACTACGTCGCGTGCCACATTGGAGAGATTGGTGTACTTTGAGTGCGTTTCTTCGTGCTGCCGCCACCAGTCGGTGATATCCGGTAACCAAAATGTACTACTAATCGCCATTGGGTCGGGGTGGTAATCATTAAAATTTGGATTAATTTGCCCCCAGCTCTGTGGTAATTCAGGAGGTGAATTCAAATAGAGCCTCGCGGGTGGCAATAAATGTGCTGCACGATCGCTTCGTCCGGGGGTCGTTTCGGCCCCATTGGTAGGTATTAAGTATTCGTCGTCATCGCTGGATAAATCGTATGGATCGTAAGATGATCGACCTGATCTAGAAGCCATTTCGAAGGAGCTGAGATTGTTATTTAGAGTGTTATCGGACTTAATGACCCGCAAACGTCTATGTTTCGCGCAGTATTCGTTCTCCACATACTTCAGAAAGGCCTCCTGTTATTGGGTAGTATACGAGGTCTCGTCTGCAGGATTAATATCCATTCCATTGTCCCACTTCCTAAACGATCGCAACTTCCAGAAAGGATCAAGGATATGTACCATAATGAGGAGCACACCAGTCATTGGAGTCCCTTCCATATAGTATTTTGACAGCTTTTGCCGCACACACTTCACAGCAAAGAATAAGTCTTCCTTCCATTGTGTCTTTTTCTTGGCCAAAGCTCGCATCACGCCGTCCATGTGATCAAACATGTCATTGTAGACAGTGATGACATTATGCAGAGTAACGGTATGCCGTTTCGACATCCAAAGGGTCCAGTACAGGAATGGCCATAAAACCTCCATGACATACTTGACAATAGTCCACTCATCCTGAGTCATGAAGAGCGGCCGGTAGTGGCTATATTTTGGGTTTTTAAGCCACTCCTAGGTGAATTCACGCAATCAGTAGGCGCGCTCGAGCAACTCCAGTGTCGAGTTCCAACCTGTCTTCACATCCACAATGGGTAGTATTGCGATCCGGACTTTGGCTTTTTGACAGTCAATGAACTCGTTTCGACATCCAGGTGTCAGCGTAATCAATACCACAAGCATTCTCTGCTATATGAAGGTCAGTTTCAGCACTTTCATAATATGTTGAAATACGTACTTTCTCAATTATCTTTGCTGAACCTGGTCTCATGGCGGACACCTTGTTGATTCTAGCATTGCCCTCTTTTCGAAGTCTTTGACTCTTCCCAATGTCTGTGCTTTCATTCTCTCCAAATTGCTGATCGTGCTCATGGGCTTCCCATGACTTGGTGCGGCCTTTTACACCCAGACTGCTCATGAATGCACCCAAAAACAGCTGAATGATGTGCGCCATGCATGGTATGTGGTTTCTCAATGCGGGCCACTCGATTCCGGAGGCCTCAAGGGTAGTTTCTAGTTCGCGAGTCATCGAGTAATGCGAGGAAGCGTTGTCGGTTGTAATTCCCAGTAAACGGCCGTCAGTCAGTTTGAATCAATCAGGAACTTCCTTCAAAAGTCCGGCTAGGCATGCTCCCGTATGCTGACCCTTGACCTGTAATCCTTAATGAGCTTTCGAAATAGAAAAAGATTGGGCTATTAGCCTCATCGAATGCCAGTTGTACTTCTCGCAAGGATCAATTTCGATCCATATAATAAGCAATGACCGACGTTATCGCTAATTTGTTTGTCGATGTCCATCCGTCCAAAGCTAAACCGACTTTATTTGATGACGGCAATTGCTTCTTAATTGCATCCACTGTCAGTGTGTATTCCCTCCGGCAAATATTACTCAGGGTGCTGGCTGACGGTAACACCAATTCGCTTCGTAATGCATTGTATGACCTTCGTAGTTCAAGGTTTGATATTGCGTTCCATGGAGTATGTGCCGAAACGAAACCTAACATGTTGTACCGATTGCAGGTGTCTTGGTGAAATTCGGCAGTTTGAAATTCCTTTGCTGCCAGTTTAGAGCGTTCTTGTCTGTCAATTCAGTAAGTATACTTAAAACCTGAATGGTCAATTTGATTTTCCTTCGCGAACTTACAATCGGAATCCCTCGACTTCCTTGCCGCTTCAGTATAGCCAAAGCTGTTTCATCGACCGTTGATCTAGTTAGTTCAGTTACCTCTGACACTGTTAATTTGTTTAACTTTGCGATATGCGCTTTTGCCAGCAAGTGTTTGCCCATTGAGCTGGTCCCATGTTCTAATGGATGGTGCAGAACTTGATGACAAACGATACATATGATGCTGGGGATGCCAGTCTGTTCAATTCCGCAATGTAAATAAAATCACCACAGAGGAGCATGTCTAGAGTCATTCCAAGCAATAGGCCGCTTCGAGCCTTCATTCATTGACACCCACCAAGCATCAAAGACGATTTGTAAAGTAAGGTCGCTAAATTACGAATAAAGACACGTCCGTTTTTGGAAGATATCATAACCTCTAGCAACGAGGTATCTAGAGATTTTGTATCCGACATTGCGGTAAGAAATTGCACTCTGCGTAATTCGATCTGGGTGACCGACAATGGATACGTTATAAGCAGGTAGAACGCAGGTTCTTAAATATTGACTTTAGAGCTACAAGCAAGAAAAAAGTCAGACCTGTGAGACATGGCATGCATATTTGTGAAGTTGAATACAAGGGCATACAAAGACGAGACGGTTGTGATATCATCGCTAGCATTTTTGCCCATAAAGGCAGCCGATAGTCCGATTTTGTGTCATTGCCGCTGCATTGCTGTCTGATAATCCAAGATGCAAGCCCAAAAATCGTTGACGCTCCGTTGATACTCATTTTTAGGAGGTAGTAGCGATATCGTTACTAGCATTTTTGCCTAGAAAGGCAGCCAATATTATGATAATGGGAGTATGCCGTTGCACAGCCCTTGAATTGTCTATGATGCAAGACGAAAAATGGTTGACGCTCCATTGATGCTCATTTTTAGGAGGTGGTCGCGATATGCTAGTAGGTGTTTTTGCCCATAAAGGCGGTCAACACTGCTATTATGGCTTAATGCTGTCGCGCAGCCTAGTCATTATCCAAGATGCAAGACCAGAAATCAGTGATGCTCCATTCACGCTCATTGCTTGGATGGGGCAACGAGGTTGTCGCTTGCCGTTTCACATCCAAAGCCTGCTAATAACTCGACTTAGGATTGATGTGATGATGCAACTCTTTGATTGCCGAAAAGATCAAACTAGAATCGTTGACGCTCCGTTGACGCTCCGTTGACGCTCAGTTTTGAGACATACCAACACTCATTCAGTGCGTAATCACTTTGCATAACAGTCATAACGTCATCATTGACAGTCAATAAGTTTTTACCATCCAGTTCGGGGCTGGAACACTAACCGGAGATTGCGACCTATTCTGACTGGCCGACAATACAACCGCTCTCACCGCACCCTCTGCACCACTATTCACGTAATTAGTGCAATCACTGACGTAGTTCGGTCGCGTTTTGGCGCATTCAGCTGGTAAGTCACGGCATACAGATCAATCAACTAATTTTAGACATATAGAGCCGGACTTCCTGACCTTTCTGTTTCCAGCTCGTTTTCCTCGATTTCCATGACATACCATAAGCAATTTTCAAAATCTCGATCATGTGCAGCAGGTCTGAGCGGACAGTTCTGCAGTCAGCCGCATAAACTAATGCTGCATGACGGCTGCCATTGATCCAGGTTCAGACTGCACACTGACCGCTCGTCCTATGACTCATATGCCATCACTGACTTACATCTTCTTAGTCTATTTCGTCTCTATTCTAGGTTTTTCTTTCTAATGTAACTGTAATTGGCAGGTCGATATCACGTTTGCTGGCCTTCCATCAACCAGATTTAGAGTCTAGAACATTCGCATGGCCAGTTTGACCCTTGCACACACTCTGATGAAATATCATGTCTTACAATTTGCTCACTGAAATCAGGAAAAAGCTGACACGTGGCAAAGTAGGTACACAAACTGCTTTTCTGCACAATAGGTCTTCAAAACTACCTATTTGGCGATCTATACCTCCGGCAAGGCGGGAGCCGTCACCATATCTTCGTCCGTATCCGATTTGAATATGGTAATTAACTAGGGATGCTTCATGCAGGGGTAAAAGCTTACGGGTTCAACAGGATTTGCATCCTGAATCGGCATCGAATTGGTCGCCATGCCGAGCGAAAGAACCGATATCAAATTATGTGACTGGGGTTTCTCCGAACCCAGCCTCATTTGACTACTTCCTGGTCGAGAAGTCACTGCTGGCATTTCCGATTGTCGTCGGACGATCCCAGGAGTCTGCATATGCTCTCCAACTGTTATCGGTGATGGTGTGGATGCAGTCGTTTCTATTTGGGGTTTGACAACACCCGGAACCTTCAATTCCGCAGTCCCATACCTCATATCTCTCTCAAGAAAGTAGTTGGCTGCATCCCCCCATCCTGGTTGGGTCAATTCGTCAAGTCTCACCTGCTTCTGCCGAAAGATCTCCATGCGGTGCTGTACCGTGTCGGTGATTGTGCCCATCACCCACCGAGGTTCATCATCATCACTGAGCTTGCCGAGCTCTGTATCTTCTTCATCATCTGCCCGGTCTTCCCCATTCTGCTCATCATCGGAACTTGCAAGATCGCTCAGACTGTCTCCGATAGCATTCAACATATCCTCAAACATCGTTTCGGGCTTCCCGGTTGTCGCTCCCCCGTTTTCAGCAGTCGTCATATCTTGCATAATCGCTGTCTCTGTGTCTTGAACTCGCTTTCTTGCCACAGCGGTCTCCCTCTCCATAAAATCCTCGATTCATTTCTCTCGCGCTTCATTGCTTAAAAAGTGTGTTTCCTGTCTTTTCTCCGCCGCCAGCTTCTTTTTTGATCGCAAGCTGCGCAATGCTCCCAATGCTCGGACCCTTTCTGCCACCAAGCCGCTCTTGCCTTCATTCACTTGATGACGCCGACGTGTGGACTTCTTTGTAGATTTGCCGTATTTGCCCGCTGGAAGTGGAGAAAAGTTCTTTTTGGGATGATTGACCATTGTATCGTGTGTTGACCTTGTTGGGCATGACGTTGGATGTTGCAAGATATGGACCACATGGAGCAAAGCCGAGTCTTTTATGTCAAGGTTTGTACGTTTGATCAATTCGAACAAAGCAAAAATTGCGTTTTGACCGTTATTTCAGTTGGAATAGTACCATTAATCGTACGTGATGACATGATAGTTACCGTATGTCTCATGTAAGATCCCAGCTATGTGTTGGGACAAACATCACCAGATGACCTTTCCGTCGCAGAATTTCCTTTTTATATCTATCAAACACGAGATATCAGCTGTCATTCACCTCAATGTATCCCTGCAAACAAACAAACAAACAAACATCATCGGACCAACTTACTGCAAATTGCGGGACCGTTGGAATCACTTCCAACTTGCAGCAATACGCAGCGGGATGTATCTTGAGTAGAACGTGCAAGTTGTCAGTCATTCATTCCCATGTGACCGATAGCTTACTATATAGTCCTCAGGACTTCCCACTTTTCGTTATGATCTTCCTCACCATTTCCACAACAGCAAGTCATGGCTCCACAAACACCTCAGCCCGGTTTGATTCAATCCGCATTGAGCCGAACGGCGGGCGCTTCGTCCAATGCACCCCTGGTCGAGACACAATTGCAACGCAGACACCAGTTAGTCCACCGCGACTCTGCAATTGTAGCCACCGAAAATATGGCCCAGGACGCACATATAAAAAAAGTACGTTAAACCGGACGCAGCAATAATAGGCAGCAGCATGCAATCAGATGTGAGTAGCTCCATATCAAAATAGAAGGCGGTCAACTAACTATATAATGTTCAGCTGGTTTACATAGAGAGCTCCGTGACCTATCTATGGCTGCCCGCATTGGCAAACATCCATGGTCAACGAAGGCATTTATCCGCACGGTCCGCGAACTCGAGCATCATGATGTCGTCAACTCTGGGATTTTCGCGGACCAATTTCGTGATAAAGGTCCCCGGGAGTGGACAAAACAGGCTTTAAAGACTCTAGAGGAGGCTACGGAGTCGTATATGGTTGAGGTAATAGCTGAAGCTTCGTTCTAGAAGCAGCAACTAATTTCTTGTATGTTTTCAACATGTCTGCGCCTATGGCGAGGCAACGAGGTCGGGTACACCTGGAACAATCCGACATGTGCCTTGCGTTGAATATGGCGAAAATGGCCAAAGGCGGGTTTTCGTGCGCCGCGATAGAGGAAACGCAACAACTAATTATAAAACCTCGCGCCGAAGTCCGAGAAGAGAAGAAGAGAGGAGTTGAGGTTCCTGGGCATCAGAAGGTGAAGGCTGCGATGGAAAGACACCCGGCAATGGTTTACAAAAATCACATGGCCGGCTGCCTCGCATGGCAAAATGGTACCGCAAAGAATCCGCAGACCCACTGGAGGCGCAAAGGAACCGCCGCACCTCCTCCAGAACCGGCGGCACCTCCGCCTGGAACGCCACCTGCGCCACCAGGTGACGCTGAGGGAAACACAAGGTATGAAATAGAACGTATGCCATCCAGGTGTGTGTATATGCATTCTCCACTTCTAAACACTGAATTTTTCAAGCATAATGCATTTGCCAAGGAAAGCAAGCGCGATAAAGATTATAATCCAGATTTGCTGAGTACAATATCTGCTGCGTGGAAATACCGCTGACATTGATTTCGTAGATGACAACAGCCTTTAGGGCGAATCTGAGGGTGGGGACAAGAATTGATTGAAAGTAACGGGAGGGCCACTTTACTGTATATTTTAAAGGATATATTTATATGCACAATTAAAGAACAATGTAGTGATAATGAAAACATACATGAAACGGATAGAACGACTGTCAAAACACTGTACTTGATAATCTATGCCAAAGTGACTGGTTGCATAATGCGGATACGCCTGTGGCAAAATGAGCGTCACCGGAGCGTCAACGATTTTTCGTCCTGTAAGTCAGGTTATTAAAATGTGAATTAACCATTGTTATCTATAATCATTGTATTGGCCGCCTTTTTAGGCAAAAGAGAATGCTACACTCTCCCTGCCCCATCTTGACAATGAGGGTCAACAGAGCGACAATGATTTTTGGTCTTGAATCTTGGGTAATCTTGGTGGTAAATGATTGTAGAAATCTATAAACGAGGTTTTGGCTGCCTTTCTTGGCTAATAAGCAAGAGGTCGTCACGCGACAGCCTCCCGGACAATCACAACTTAATTCATTTTCAATGCTGCAATTCAGTGATCCTAAACGTTTTAGCCAATAAAACCAGTCAAAACTCCATATATAGACATTAGAGGCTATCTCGCGCTTTGATTAACCATCCTGCAAGGCCAAAGATCGTTGACTCTCCGTTGACGCTCATTTTCAGAATGGGGCAGCGAGCGTATTTCTTTCTCTTTTGGGTTGGAATACCGCCAATACATCGTTTATGATCATTTGCATCCAATCGCCATCTAGATTACTCATGATGCAAGACCAAAAATCATTGACGCGCCGTTGACTATCATGTTCAGGATGGAGCAAGGATCGTGTCTCTCTTGTTTTTAGTTATAAAGGCTGCCGATTCATCCAAAAAGGTCAATGATGTGCAAAAGTTAATATTTTGCGATTAACAGTAGGGTATCTAAATGCGACCATAAATAGAAAAACCCGAAACACAGAACCGGTGATGGGAACCAACGGGTCTAGCAAAACCCGGCAAAACCCGTGGGTCGAATGGTACGGGTGCGGGTGGGGATTTTGGATCGTTCTGGAACCGAACCGAACCGTTTTTCCGGACCAAATCCAGACCGCTGGCGCGTTTCCCGGACCCGTTGCTAACACTAGGTCCACACCCTTAACAAGCCCAAGACTGCCAAAGCCTTCTTCGGAGTTCACATACGTAACTGCCTTATCATTCTTGCCTTCTACAATTGATGGTTGAGTTCTAACTCCTATGAGTATTAACTACGTCATCAAGGTAATGAGCTTGTATTGCGTCCCTATTGCCATTGGCAATACCTGGTAAAGTTACAAGCTTATCGGAAGCCCATTATCAACAAATAGGTTGGTGTCACCGAGAGCCAGTGAGAGTGCGCCCTCACATACTCACCAGGGACGTATTGGTTCAATGATTGTGGCCAACGACAGAACCCCTGATTTGACTATGCTTTAGAGGAGCCAAATATACAGTTGTTACGGGGGTGTTTAGATCCCAATAATCAATACAATATTTATTGAATCTAAGTACAACCGCCTATCCAATTTCTTTCTCTTTCTTTCCTCGTCTTATCCTAAGACTCAACCTCTTGCCCGTCTCGCAAGAGTAATCTGATCCCTCAACTCTCGCTCTAATGCCGCCTCCTTTAGTCGGTTTAAGTCGAAACAGTCCCACTGGCCGTCCCCAATATAAATGAAGATCAAGCTTCGTCATCGCACCACCACTCCTCGGAAAATTCCTCGAAGGGTAAAGCGCCTGTGTTGAGATACCTCAGCAACAGGTAATAGAAATTCTCGAGTTGACAAAAACGAAAAACCACAGCGTGGGTGTGAGTTAAATGGTGCTTGGCTAATTCGCAAAGCAAGTGGCCGAAACTCTCGATAACAGTCTGCAGTGCGTACTCGGTCGCCGTATACTGATATCTAGGCATACAATGACCAGTCTCGCGTATGAATGAGGGAAGTAATGATGAATAGATAGAATTCCTAATCATATTGCAAGATCGTCTTTGGTGTACTCTGCAAGCTAATCAATTCGCTGATCCCCAAATTCCTTCGACTTACGTTGGCTCTTGATAGCATTCGTTCTTCCTCAGGAGTGATAGCGTTATCTCGGCCATGCCCTCTTAGCGTCCAGTCATATCTTGCCACAACACCCTCAATTAATTGTGTCTCTGCAATGTGGTTTGAAAGCGTTATGCTCCTGATAACAATCAGGCCATCCATCGCGCGATATCAGATTATCCTTTCCTTTCTCAGATATCTTTTTCAACAGTACAAGTCGGTAGTTGGAACATCTAACAATCCAAGTTGATAATGCTTATCGCCTCTTAAATCCCTCATGCAGAAGAGTTATTTAATTGCGTCATGGGTTTAATCCGCGACAACCGATACTATGCCAACGTAGATTATTGATGGTTAAGCTCGTACTCGATACGAGGTGACATTGCGATCCAGACTACTCGAGCCAACGAGTAGTGCGCGCTCTAGGCACATTGCGTACGTCATTAATCCCTCAGTTATGTCAGGCTACGGTCGAGACGTTTCTCTAGACCGGAACGTGCTTCTCCGAATCATAGCCCGTGATAGGTAGGGGAGAAGAGTCCGCTTAATCACGATTGACTATCAACTGCCATGTGTGATTACCACACATGTCCTGCAGAGTATCCGGGTGTGAACGAAGTACCCACACTTCGCGTGACCAACATGAACCCCCGCTGAAGAGCACGTTGCGGACCACTTGATTCGTACATGCATAGGTGATATGTATATCTCGGATATATATGCGTCGTGTAACCATAATCAAGTATCATTATCGCTGCTAAAGGACAACCCCTAACAACAGTATTCCGCAACTGAGTTGCCATATGTTGAACGGAGAGTATCCCGCGCCACTCAGGACATATGAATCCAAGGTCCCACCTGCCCAGGGCAAGAAAGTGTAGTCAAACTGAGGGTTGATTCGTATAAGTCCATTCGGTCGACAGGGCTCCAATATATCCATTATTGGTTATCAACTTATCTCCTATATGACTCTGCATATCATTGATGCGACAGTGTTCCGACATTGACGACATCTCATCTGATTAGGAATTACCAATTCGACATGAGAGAATAGTTGTTCGTTCGGCAACCAGAAATAAGGATTCCTGCCGCTAAGGAATGACCATTGACAATAGAGATCCTACGACCAAGACCGATCCAAAGATGATACACATCTTATCTGTGCTCGGCTTGATCGCTGTCATTGATCAATTGGTATGAAAGTCAGGTAATGGAGATATTACCAATAGGTGAACAAATCCCGAAGATTGATCGAATTAGGAAATCCGAGTGATAATTTATGATTTGTGATCGAGTATCCATATTTGGATTATCGAGTGATCCTGTATAATCCCGGAAGTATACCTGTAACACGAAAGGAGTAACAATCATAATCGAGGAAGCCGGAGATATTTTCGGAAGAATTCACAAGCATCTCAATGCCTCAGTTGAAGAACAAATGGAATCCGGGTCAACATTGGGTATTCATCGAAGGTCCATCATGAAGTTAAAAGAGGATATGACAGCTGTCAAAACATCCAATATGGTGTTAACTTCAGGCGTGGAAGCAATGGACAAGTATATAAAAGCTTTACCGACCAAAAACGATCTGGACACTCATGCAAAGGCAATGGACGAGTCCTTAGTAGCAAAATTATTAGAATTTCAGTACAGGGCTCACTGTACATATGGAGGAATACAAAATGTCTGGAAGCACAACTTATGCACCGAGGTCAGTACAGCCAGGACCTAGTTATACACATCCAGATAGATGACCTCAAGTAGAGGAGTATTATGATTATGAGTGCTCGTTAAGCACTTGGGATGATGCTCCGCAGCATGATGGGTTGCGAGCAGGAAATGGAAGTGAATCCGACAAGGAGGACCATAATGTTCCAGAAGATAGCCCTCCAGGACCACATCCACCAGGGCCTCCAGGGCCACCTCCAGGGCCTCCAGGGCCACCTCCGCCAGGACCACTTCCTCCAGGACCTTCGGGATGAAGAAAGTGGAGACCTAAAGTTAAGCTAATTATGATTGAAGATCTGTACCCTTTCAAAGGCAAAGCCAGGGAAGAAAATGATGCCTGGTGGATTATAGTCCGACCGTTTATCCAGGATCGACCAGAGAAGTTTGATGTCTCTGGAAGAACTATAAACTGGATTGGACGTTTCTTGAAGAAATATACCGTGGCATGGCATGTGCAATGGGAAAGACAAGCGTTGGCTGGAAAGTTCCCAATGTCATGGACTATGTATCGAAACTACCTGATGCTAAGGCTTGAGGATAAAGCAGCTTGGGAGAAAACATATGCAGACCTAGAGAAGGACAGATACGCAGGAGACATCAGGGATATGTTTACAAAAATGTAGATGTATAATGATAAGGCACAGTTGACTGGGACTGGCCTTAAGAAATTGATCATGGATCACCTAACAGAAAAAGCTCTAAGCCAGATGCCTGTAGTAGACTTAACTGGTAAAAGGGACCAAGAAATGATCGACATTATCACCAAAGCAGGACGAACTGCAGAAAAATAGGAGGAAGCAAGAAAAAACCTTAGCACAAGGACACCAAGAAATAAGGAAAAACCAGAATGGAAACCCAAGGATATGTTTCGGGTGAATAAGGAATTTAAGCCACGAAAGGAATTCAAGGAAAGAAAGTTAGTGGACAGACCAGGTAAAGGAGCAGTTAAAACCTTTGTAACGCAAACCGATGGAATATCTCAGGATGAGCATAATCAATGGAAACAGGCAACGGAATGTATGAGGTGTGCTTGGCCGGCAGACCGAAAAGGAAATCATAAAACGATGGACTGCTGTAGGCCGGATGAAACAGATACAGGAACTGGGGATTTCCCGAATGCAAAGCAATACCAGAAGTGGAGGGTAGGAGCGTGTGGGCTGGAGGAGGATCAGATGGATCCATATACGGAGGAATCCGAAAGCAAGGAGCTCAGGGATACCCCATCAGGATCATCGGAGGAATCAGAATCATCAGAATCAGCAGATCAATCAGCGGAATCTTCTGAAAGAATGGCAAACTGGTGGTCAGATTAAGTAAAGATAGGCTGGCAGCAGAATGAAGAAAGTATTGTATTTTCTCCTCTGAGGATGACCGGAAGGTCGAAACTGCTGGCCAGTAAGGAGATGCAATATCATAACACTGATATCAAACCTCACCATATTACCAACTCCAACTCAATTAACCTATTGGGGTTACGCTATTGTTACAAGGATAGCAATGTCAACACTCAAAGCAACCGAGGAGCTCATTCCACCTACGCTCAAGATATCTGACACCTCGAAGCATTTTGTTTACCATATGGCGGCAAGAAAGGGAGCTAAAGTTCATAAAGTTGCTTCAACAAAAATCGGAAAAAGACCAATCTATAAGTTTTTTATAGCTATTAACGGGAAGTATTTTCCAATACGTTGCATGTTAGACTTAGGATGTACGTCCTTCGTCATTTCACCGGAAGCAGTGAAAGTCTTTGGAATCCTGGTGGTCAAAGGAAAAATACCGGCAAATGCCTAAGACACTGTTGGGAGTTGAAGTATAGGTATGGAAGTACTATTTACAATACCTTCAAGATTATCCTTTGGAAATCATAGAACCTTCAACAAAAAACATCATGCTTCTGAAGTTATGAAAACTTGGTCCGAATACAATGCTCTGATTCCAGCCTGGGACTGGAATCAACAAAAAGCACAAGGCATCACGGAAGGACAGTTACACTTTCCATAATGTCGAGAAGTGTGTTTTGGACATGGTAAGATACATCCAGAATATGCTATTACGTATGATAAATGGGTAGTATTGAGACCAGATGCCATACATATTGGAGCGGTACTATGAAATAATCCAGACCTGCTTAACGATCTACCGCCAGAATACCATGAATGGTTATTGCTATTTGATCCGAAGGAATCGGAAAAGTTACCTCATAGTAAGGGTTGTGACCATCATATGGAATACAAAACAGCAGAAGAAGATCTTTGGATGGGACCTATCTATGAATTAACTCGAGAAGAGGAAATGCTACTTAAAGAACACTTCAACAAAATGTTTGTAGAAGGGATAATATGTTCGTCGTCAAGCCCGGTCGGAAGCCCTATTCTATTAGTGCCGAAACCTAATGGAAAAAGATTGAGGTTGTGCGTGGACTATCGACACTTTACTTAACATACTGTCAAAGACAAAATAGCATTACCAATAATGGATGAATTGAAGGATCGCCTTAATGGAGCCAATATTATAAATAAGATGGATCTTAAGTCAGGATTCCATTTAATTCAAATTTCACTCAGGTATGAAAAGTATACAGTGTTTAGAACAAGGTTTGGACTTTTCGAATACACAGTTATGCCTTGCGGATTGACCAATGCACCCACCACATTTCAACGAGAAACCAACCGAAGCCTTGGATCCCTCTTAGGTATCGCACTGGTCATCAATATGGAAATCCATATCGATGAAGATGAAGGCATGGTCATGGTTGCTGATATTGATGATATTTTAATAGCAACCAAGGGATCTGTTGAAAAACATAGGCATCAAGTAGGCAAGGTTTTCAACTTGCTGCTTGAGAACAACATGAGTGTCAAAATAGATAAATGTGTGTTTGAGCAATCATAGGCAACATTTCAAGGATTTATAGTCAGCAGTCAGTATTAGGATTGATCCAGCTAAGACCCAGGACATAGTCCACTGGCCCAGGCCGAAGAATCTAAAAGAAGCTCAGCAAATACTGGGCTTATGGAACTTTTATTGAAGATGTATCCGTGGTTACGCCCAAATAGTTGCACCCATCACTGACATCCTGAAAAGTGATGGCAAGAATTTCAGTTTCGGGGATGCTCAGGAAGCGGTTTTCTTAAAAACCGTAGGTCCATTTACTTCTGGGAATACACCAATCCTTAGGCATTTGATAGGGAGGGGCCAGCCCTCATCGAAATGGATGATTCATATTCTGCCATAGGAGCGGTTATGTCTCAGATGTTTGAAGACAGAAGAATTCAGCCGTGTGCGTTCCTATCAAGGAAAGTATCGCCGGCTGAATTCAATTAGGATGTTTTCAATCAGGAAATGCTAGCGATAGTTTACGCACTTCAGAAATGGAGGAATTATGTTCCTGGAACTGCACACAAAACAACCATCTTTTTGAATCACCAAAATCTAGAATGTTTCACCAAGAAGGTGAAACTTAATAGATGACAAGCTAGGTGGGCCGAAATTCTTCAGGAAGATGATGTTGGTATTATATACCAAAAGGGTTCATTGAACGAAAAAGCAGATATATTATTCAGCTGTCCGGTGTACTCCATTGGAGAGGCAGGTACGACAGTGATAACAGAGAAACCAATGTTAGGACCAGATCAGTGGTTGGAAATAGGAGCAATGGAGATATATGACAAATCCCTAGAATATATCGATGTTGCAGCATTGGAAATAGTGCTGTTGAGTTCAGACCAACAAGAAGCGTTAATTCAAGATGCCAAGTTAGCCGGAGAATACGTTCAGTTATGAGAGGCAGTATCCTGGAAGGGGAACCTGGACGCGAACTACGCAATTCAAGAGGAAGTGTTGAACTTGAAAGGGAGATTTTATGTACCAAGAGGAAAGAGAAAGTAAGTCATGAAGTCGGAATATGATTCTAGAATCGCAAGGCACTTCAGAAGGGATTGAACAATCCAGCTTGTAAGCAGGAACTTCTTTTGGCAAAAGATGGAAGAGAATGTGAGACAGTATTGCAATGAGTGTGAAAAATGCCACAGGAGACAGGCACCGAGACATGCAAAGCATGGATTGGTACACCCATTGGAATTGCCAAGTAAGCCTTACACGGATATATCCACAGACATCATTACGGATTTACCTGAGTAGTCAGGCTGTATGAAGATCTTGGTAGTAGTCGATAGACTTAGGAAAATGGCACACTTGATACCAATATCAAAAAAGGATTTGGCAATGGTTGCAAAAGCCTATCTGCAAAACATATGGAAGTACCACGGCTTTCCTCGAGATGTTGTATCAGATCGAGATGGTACCTTCAGAAGCCGATAGTTCGCCGACCTTTACAAATATCTGGGTACTATGGGATCGATGAGCACAGCCTTCCATCCACAGACCGACTGTCAGACCGAATGAATTAACCAAGTCATCGAAGCTTAAGTGAGAAGCTACTGCAACTACGAACAGCACGATTGCTCGGCAATGTTGGCAATGGCTGAGTTTGCGTATAATAATTCGAAACATTCGGCAAAGAAGATAGCCCCTTTTTATGTCAACTATCGTTAAGAGCCAAGAACAAATTGGCCAACTGAGATTCAGTTCAGAAACCCGGCTACGGGGATGTACAGTCATTATGTGACAGGAGTGCATAATCGATTATGTAGGCAGTTGGAGGCGTTTCAAGAATCGATGGCGAAATATTCTAACAGGGACAGAAGGTCGATTCAGGTATTCAAGACGGGAGAGTTAGTGACGCTCAATTGAAAAAATATCAGGTTGAACGGATGATGCAAGAAGCATGATCACAAGATATATGGACCTTTCAGAATCCTGTTAACCAGACGTAATGACCACTATTGCAAAATCCAGTTACCCACGTCCAGTATATTCATCCAACATTCAAAATACGTTTACTAGAACGATATCGAGTTAAGAACCCAGAGAAGGAGGTTGTCGAAATTGAAGCAGACGATGCAGAATGGAAAATTGAAAAGAATATAGCAAGCGGACCTTCGAATAACGATGCATTAGAACATGTTGATTCGGTGAAGTGGGAAGGATATTCGCATGAGGAAAATACTTGGGAAGCATTTGAGAATGTGAAAGGGAATGGAAGCGAATTGTTAGAGGAATAGTATGCGGAGATGCAAATATGGAAAAAGACAAGAGATTTGGAACAGAAAATTCAAGACGGAAAGACCCTGAAGGAACAGGGATGGAAAAGCAGTGGAAGCGTGTAAGGGCACGTACGCCAGCGTTCGCCCTGGTAGGAATACGTATGGTAATTATGGTATACGGTTGCAAACGTGGACTCCAGTGATAGTAAATATAGGTGTATAGGTAACATTATCGCTAGAGATCTAAGTATTGTGGCGAGCTGACTATATAGAATGGCCGTTACCCGGACCTGGGTCACGTGCCGCCGTTACATTATCCCTGTCTTTAGGCGCAGACCTCCTGGGCTGCATAAACTGTACAACAGAAAAAGAGAGGAAAAGGAAACAATGAATAAAACAATCATCCTAAGTATGCAATCGTACGAACCCATACGTCCCACAACCAATCGGTACAGCTCAATGGCAACCTTTCGGCGCATCCGGTGCACTGGGAACATCCACCTCCATTGGCAGGTGGCAAAAACCCATGCTGACGCCATTTGTACTCGGCCGCGATCCTTGAAGAGCAGAAGATAAGGCAGAAACAAGACAACATCCAAATGTGATCCCGTCTCCATATCTCGACTTCCTAACCTATGCTCCAACGAACATCACTCCCGTAGCTCTGACATCTCGGCGTACTAAGGTCATTGTCGGAATTCGTCAGGGTGGTAGAGCTTCCACTCATGACTTGGCATCGATGCGAGCTTCCACTGCCGGCATTGGTCGTAGCTGTCAATCGTATACCTCAATTGCATCGCATGTAGTCGCATCGCATTAATCGACATCTAATATGTGAGCTTCTCTAAGGATGGTTATACTTACCAAGTTCAATTGCGCCTGCGCTCACTTGAGCTTTTGTGCAGTGCTTCCGCGTGCTCTGTAGAGTATCTGTTCCCTCCGGTAGTCATCGGTACTCGGTATTGACTAGTTGTTCAAAGCCTGCTTTGGTGACCATCCGGTCGACGTCATGGTTGCGCTCTCGAAAGGAGGCTTCAATAGAATCATGATTGGCTTGGTAGACTGTACAGTGCGTGTCTCGGTAGATTGCATTCCGGTGGGCATTTGCCTTGTCGGTAGGACTTGACTGGTCGACATCTCAGTAGACTTCTTGGTCAACTTCTCAGTGTGTCTCGGTAGACTGCCTCCCAGTGGGCTTTTGGCTTGCAGGTAGGACGCATTTTTTGAGACTGTCATCCCCCTTTTTGAAGTTCATTGCTCCACCGATGACTTAGACTCAAATACATTGTTGATTGCCGTCGTGCTTCAGTAGACTTATGAACTTCGGTACACTTTTGGTGATCATTGTTGACCAACGCGTCTTTCAGCAGACTTCATGTCTGGATTTAGGAGGTCTTCGACATCACTTCTCTATTGGCTGGTCTTCGTCGAATTCGCTTGCTTCGTCTCATTTTTACACTTGCTTTGGTCTCATTTTTACACTTGCTTTGGTCTCGTTTTTACACTTGCTTTGGTCTTTGTTGTTGACCTGCTTCGTGTTTCGACTTGCTTCGTGCTTCGACTTGCTTCGTGCTTCGACTTGCTTCGTGCTTCGACTTGCTTCGTGTTTCGACTTGCTTCGTGTTTTGACTTGCTTCATCAATGACCATTAGACTTCTCTTCACCATGGTCATAATCGCTTGGTCTATTCTCGTCGTATCTTCCTGCTCTGACTGTGAAATGGCAGACACATCCAGGGGTACGGCGATCGTGTAGACTTCGATAATAGGTGCTCAAGGTAACTGTCGGTATTAGAACTCGTCTCGATCGACTGTAGCAATTGTTCTCTAGGTGGGCTTCTCATCTTCCAGATGCTGGGTGTGTATGTTGATTCTTCTCTAGGTACATTTATCCTTGCTCTCTGGGTGCATTTATCGCTGCTGGACTTCTCTGTCGTTAAGTGCATTCTGGTAGTTTATTCCGGCACCTCCGGTCGGGTCATCGTATATGAGGATTTCGGTTCCTATAGGGTTAACCCTCTCTTTGCAGGTCGTTGCTCTGCCAACGACTTATCTCCTCTCATTGGTTGGCAGCTTGGTTGTATAGTAGCTGGTGCGTTTGTCAACCCGAATGGCATGACTCGGTACTCGACCAGCATGCCGGGTGCGAAACGCGATTTTGTACTCATCGCCTTCCTCAATTCGGATGAGATGATAGGAATTCCTGAGGTCCTGTCGAGCATCTCTGAGATCAGTGGGACAGGGTATCGTTTCTTCAGCGCGGCGTGATTGAGAGCTCGGTACTCCATACACAGCCGCAGTCCGCTGTCCTTCCTCTTGGTATATATGATTCCTGCTGCCGCAGCCGATAACCGCTGGATGAATCCATTGGTTTCGTTTGCTTCTATGTAGGCTCGCTGTTTCCGAGATTTTGTAGATCCACGCAATTTGGGTGGTTCCTTATGGCCGGGTTACGCTGTCATGTCCTCTCACTCTCTTTCTATGCTCCTCGAGCCAGAATTGCTCTTCCTCAGGAATTTCTTTTGGATGCTGTGAAAGGTGCGGTGCGATAGTTGGCATATCGTTGCTGCAATCATCCACATAGTCCTTGTATCTCATGAGGATACGACAAATCTTGATATTGTGCTGGCATGTGAATCCCATCATCTGTTACCATCTCCACGTTAACTATGTCTGTTCCTAATCTTGTTAGCCAAGTCTGCATTGTAGCGTGCTTTGGCAGAGTGGAGATGGGTAGGGGTCCCGGGTTGGCTGGATCAGAAGGTTTGTCGCAATAGACCACCCCCGTTGGCCAGTTTCTCCCTTCGTGTCTCGGCGAGCCGGGAGTTGTCATTCAAGCACCGTCACTGTGTCACTCTTCTGTCGCAACTACTGCCGCTGCTCCTGCTCGTGCGTTCAGCATCTTGGGTTTTCTCTCACATTCGGTGATGCCTTCCAGTGATGTTCCCAGCAACCCTTGACATTCGCCAAGTCATATGGTAAATGCCTCGACCACGTCCTCAGTGGCTCAGAGATGATCGAATGCGGTAGCGGGAAACATGATTTTATGTCCCCCACCGCGTTCCGGCAGAGGACTTGTGCGATCCGCTTATGGAATCTTCACCCGTTGCAATCAATTTGGCGCTCATATGGCTGTCAATCCACCCTTACTCCAGTCGATTTCCGGGTTTCTCGCCATGTCAAGCCCAAGACTAGGTCGTATACCTTGATTGGAACCACAAACTTCAACCTCCGATTCGTCAACCGGTTTAAGGTATTCAAACACTGAATCAAGAGACTTGCCTTTCGGCTGTCCTTTGCAGACATCATCACCTGACCATTGAGACCCAGGGTGGAGTTGAATGCTGGTTCGTATGGTAGCTCCAGTTTCCTAAGTAGGCTTGGCGATATTCAGATGTTCATTGCACCGCAGTCAATTTGTGCTTTGACTCGCTGCATGTTGCCATGTATATTTGGTACAAGGTAGGTTTTGTGGTCTCCGCTGCATCAGTGAGCGCGTTGCCGGTTTTCCTTTCGGCTTTCGTAGATGTCCTTTGAAAGCCACGGCACCGTTTATAGTTGGCACGGCTGCCTCCACTGGGCTTATTGGACATGACCAATTTTGAATTCCTGGTATCGGGATTGTTGGATTATTGGAGTTGGTGGAAGTTCTGTCCGCAGGTTCCGAGATGGAGGGTCGGAAGTTGCGTTTCTTCTTGCCGCTATTGTGAGACTCTCCGCATTGAATTTGCGATTGCTGTCCCGTGGGGTGTTCGTAGTCCGGTTTGAACCCCGAGGCCGCCGCACAGTCGAACAGTTGGTTGAGTGTGTTGAACCTGTCACTGCCAGTGAAGATCCAAAGTCTGACTTTTCGTCTTAAGTGCGTGCCGCAGGCCCGCCCATGCCAAGTTGTATGGGACCACTTGGTGCGTTATAAGGTTTCGGCCGGCTCTCCTGCAATTTGCTTTCATGTGGTAGGCATAAACTAGGACTGATTCTTTTCGTAGTTGCTGGTGCTCCTGCATGCCTTTTGTCGCTGGATTGAGGCGCCTATCGTAATCTCCGTACATCTTTTGAAGCTCGTTCATGAAGAGGTCGAAACTCTCTAAACACTGGTCCTTGGCCTCTCAGAGGTCGCTAGCCCACTCGGATGGGCCCCGTACTTTCCGGCTATCATTAACTTGATCGGGAATGCCTCTTCCGAATAGGAGCTCATGAGAAGTAAAGTTTGATCTCAATGTTTGAAGGAAGTTGTCCAGCTCTTTCGCCCCGCCGCAGTACCGTCAAGGGTCAACCATCTTGAAGACTCCGGACTGATTTCCGAGATTCTCCTGTCTGTCGTTGGCTCGGCTGCGGTCCAGATCCGAAAGCATTTGGGTTCTCTCCTTCTTGCATCCAGCTTGTTGTTCAAATAGCAGTTTAAGTAGCATCCGATTCTGCTGAAGCATCTCCTTTTCGTCGTCCTCGGTGATCTTTGACAAGATGTCATCTCGGCCACGATCATCCTCAGTTTCTGGGAGGGTTGAATCATCTTCGTCTTCGTCTTCGTCTTTATCGTGAGGATTGCAGGCTTCCTCGTGAACTTGAGTCTCGAAGGGATTGTTGGAATTATAAGAATTGCCTTTGCCGTTACTGTCCTCCGAGCTTCTTCGAGGTTGCTGGAGTTGTAGGTGTACACGCCAATTGAAGTCGATGCACTTCACTCACATGGAAGGGATGTAGTCACCACTGTGCTGATTCGAAATAGTCTTTCGACTTCGCCTTCGGTTCTTCGTATAGCCGATTCTGGGGCAAGATCACATCATTGATTGTAGGTGCTCCGACTGATAATTGCGCTTGATTGACTCATAAGAATGGAGGTCGACTCAATATCTCTATCGTATTCAGTTTCTGTCATTGGCCGGATCGAGTAGTAGTGGCCTCCAGTCATGATAATTTTCGTCATCGCTGGTGACGCGTCTCGTACGCCAAATGGTACTCAATTGAATGATGAAACGATCGAGATCTGGGCTTGCAGTAATCAAGCCTCGATATGTCGTTTTTAAGGCTGTAATCTCAATTGTAGACTGTATGATGTGGCGCGTTGAGGGGTACGGCGATCATGTAGACTTCCTCAATGGGTGCTCAATGCAGCTGTTCGTATTTGAACCCGTCTCAATCGACCATATGCAATTAACTCTTTCGACCCTTGGTGCAATTCGGAGTCGATATTGGCAAACCTGTATGCGACATATCGAATAGGGGAAAAACACATGTATCCCATGAGCGAAACGTATCCGTTTACTGCAACAGCAACAATAGTGGAAGGACACGTACGCCAGCGGTTGGCCTGGTAGGCAGACGTATGGTAAATATGGTATATGGTTGCCAACGTGGACTCGAGTGATGGTAAATATAAGTTGATAGATAAGATTATTGGTAGAAATCTAAGTCTCATGGCGAGCAGACTATATAGAATGGCCATTATCCGGACCTGGGTCACGTGCCGCCGTTACAAAGCGCAGAAAATCATAAGTATTTACGTTGTTAAATTGCTATTATTTCAGTTTGCTGTCTGAGTGGTATCATTTGAGTTGTTCACCTCTTCGGAAGGAGCTACCTGTGGGTCACCTGTCGTAGAGAGAGAGGTAGTGTTAGAAGTTGTCTCTGAGCAGTCGTAATGATACATGTTTGATGAAGCAAGCATATGTGAAAAACCATTTTGGATATTCACATACAAAACACCAACTTGCAGTTACGTGAACATGTTTGTCAGTGAAGTGATCTTTACCGGTATTCCAGTTGAGCCGCGTGTTGATCAATTCATGACGTCTATGGGCACATCAGCGAAATCAGCTATGATGATGCAATTATGTCACCATCACTAGAAAGGGAAAAATCTTCAGTAGTGCGTGTAATTATTGACCACACCTATTAAACCTTCTCCAGCGGGACAATACCTATTTAAGTTGCGATCATGCAGAATCACGTGTGCAGCAGATGTTTTGCAATATGCGAGTATGAAGAATCTTCAAGCTCATGCGCTAAGCGGTGAGAACGCTTGTGGCACACCTCGGTCTACGGAATGTCGAGACCGAAGCGTGCAGTGTCTGAGGCATCATGGACATTGGCGGAAGATAAGAGGCCAGAAGCAAACCGGCTTATTGAATTAGGACCGCAAGCATTGCAATGTCATACTCGTTAGAAATACAAGGTTGACGTAGCATTATCTACACTAGCTGAGTATTGGTTGGTCGCCGATTAGATCTCTGACACAATGCCCAATAGTCAAATTAAAGGCGAGGTGTTTGATAGTGACGAGCTATAAAAATATATTGCGATAAGCACTGAGAAGACCAAGGTCGTCAGATGTTCTAGCTACTGAACAAATGGGAAGCAAGATGTTGAACATGAGGTTATGAGCTGCCATTATTTGCGGTTGATATCATGATCATGAGGATGGCCCGACAGGGGACGAAACGTCTGAAAACCACTCAAGCATGAACACGATGACCTTAGGGAATTTGTGGCACTATTGAGAGAGCACAGGAGTGACTCTGGAGATGAGCTATCAAGGAGGAATGGTGTAATGATGGAAAATTGAAGTCAAACTTGAACTGACGATCCAATTATTAACAGCTCACATTGTCCTTGACAATGAGAAGATCCAAGCTCCAGCAGCAATCCACTGTCAGACATTCCCAGCGAAGAATACCTTACAATATTATTAAGAATTCTATCTACTATTCACAATTGCCTCCATATTTTCACTCTGGAAATACGCACTCTATGCATTTCTGGAGACCAACACATTCTCAGTACGTGCAGCCGAGGGTCGTCGCAACTTTTGGAGATACCATTCAATACTACAATGAGCGGGGTATAATGTACATCCCCTGAGCACACTCATACTCGGTCATTATCGAAATGGTTGGATATGACGCACATAGGTACATCACGACATGAGCGTTGCCCTATGAAGAGTAGTCTGAAGAGCGACCTTGAACCGATGAGGAAGAGTGGTAAGCTCTCATTCTCAGAACAGTAATTGTTTGAGCCTGGGAAGACTAGGAGAAGAGCACAAGGAGATATATGGCTGTATGTAGTGTAATGAATGTTGTATTGATTATTGGGACTTAAAATACCGCCGTAACATATTGAGTGGATTGCAAATTGCCCAACAGGGGTTGAAAAAGCATCCCAAACTGCATCATTCTGATATCGATCCTAGTATGATACAATCAGAACTCAAGTACTGAATCCAAAGCAAACTAACAAGTGCATGGAAGCGTGGAATGGGTTAAAATACCACCTGTTTGGTGCGGTTTGGTTTTTGTATTGTGTACAACCCATGGAAACAGTGCTTGTTTGGATCTAGCCTGGACCTGGAACCATATCACTAATTTGGCACGATGGTTGACAGTCGCATTGACCTTACAGAAATAATCAAATGTGGACATCGATTTCAATCTGATATATGGATCGGTAAACACAGGCCGACAAGGGCTATTACTACAATTCTGAGATAGGCCCTGACACAAAGAAATATGAAGAGAGGCAAATGACAATTATGGTAAAATAATAAAGAATGTGAATATTGATACTACTAGTAGTGGAAAGTGGAAGGTGCATGCAGTTGTATATGACAGATGCACAAAATGGTAGAAGGTGGAATGGGAAGAGGGTGAGCAGGGATAAAACTGGATTCAGATGGGAACCAAAGAAAGACTTCATCTTAAAAAGATTGGCAATTGACCCAGCCCACTTTTCAAAATCTTACACTCTGTCATATAACTTGATATTACTAATTGGTACTAATTAACCACCTATTTCACCAGCCAATCATAAATTTGGAACAGCAGTACTAATCGCACTATCAACCAGGAGCACCAAGCTAACTTGTTCCACAGCTGATTCCATATACCATGGAATTTCCTATAGTGCTGGGATGTGATGTAATGCCAGAGCACACCCTAATACCACATTTTCTGCAAATACATTTGTCTATATTCTGCATAATTCAAGGCCATTCAATGAAACACTGGGCTATAATATTGATTTGAAATTAAGGCTAATACCAGTCCTGGCAATAATGAAAGTACTTGATTTCAGAGGTCTCGAAGGTATAAAGTATATTGAAGCTTACCAGATTCTTCGATCTTTTCCTGGAAGTGACCAGATAGCTGAAGACTTAATAGGAACATGTCCATAGTAGTGATATGAAATGTTTGGGAATGGGATCACATTGATTACAGGAGATTCAAAGAAGGACATAGAGGCGTCATATGATATTCAGATAGAGGGCTCGGTGGATATCGAGGAACAGAAATCTATGTATATCAGGTGGTACATGAATCAAATACGCAAGCGTTAGTTGGATAGTGAAAAAATGAGGCCCCATGCAATCAGTCTTGTTTTGAAAAATGTCAGCAGCATCATGATCAACTAGGCAGTATTGGTAGAGTCTTCAATGGTGGAAATGCAGTTCAAAAATCCACTTCCTTTCTATCAATACTTTCCTTTACTTGCAGGTTCGCTCAATTGGTTGCTGTTGTCTGCAAAATGGATGTCAGCTGCATTACCATACCGCAGATAGTGTACTAACCAGTGGATGATCCTGCATCAGTCAGTAAATTTTATTTGAAATCTGTATTGCACTTGTGATCTCTGGTATAAGCATTAAGCAAGAAAAACTGAGCGCTGGGAAGAGGAGTTTGTATATATACATATCCAGGTGACACACCTTCCATTTCAGATGTGTTAGCTCCCTTATTGTCACTGAGTAGCACAGGTGGCATTGGGGGTGAACGTAATATCATTCATGGTGTCGGTACAGTGAGACATTCTGGTGGAGATGCATCTGTGCGTTTCAGCCGGTAGCATGTCTGCGAATGCTTTGCGGTGCCATCTTGGCAACGCATCCAGCAGGCAGTTCAATTTTGATCAAGCATTGCCGGGTGGTCTACCTTCCTACCCTTCACATTTTAATGGGTAATTACAATCCGTACATCTCCTCTTCATCAACGTTACAGCAAGGGATTTCGAGTAGACAGTGAGTTTCCTGTGTCGCGGCAAGCCAAAACCCTCTGTTGGCCATTTTGGCCTTATCCAGGGTAATATGCATGTCAGACTGTTCCAGCTGTACCCAACCTCCTTGCCTTGAAATAGTCACAGACATATTGAAAACCAACAAGCAATGAGTTGCTGTTTCTGTATATCAAATTTCGCTATTATTGCAACCATATACAGATCTATAGCATCCTTTACCAAGCTAAATGCCTGTTTCATCCAGTCTCGGAGATGCTTAGCACAAAAGTATGTTGGACAAATCCCAGAGCTGACAACATCAGGATGATCCATTGTTCAGAATGTGTGGACAAATGTCTTGGATGACCGCAATGGTGTTCTAATATGGGCAGCAATGAATCGGTCATGTAGCTCTCGATATTCACCAGTGGTAGAAGTCAACGCCAGTCAACAGCCATCGACATCAACTTGGCGGTAGTCACATCCAATGGCATGCCGCTTCTTGATCTCACTACATTCAACTTTACAGACTATTTGTAAATGTGCATGGTGGGTTGTCTTTTTGGTTGTTCAAATCCCAGCATTTTGGTGGACTAACATGTGCCTGCATTCTAGTTGTGTCTCAGTTGGTCGAGTATTAGATGAAGTACTCATTGGTCAACACTATCACTACTCGCTTGCACCAAGTTGGGGTGTTTGTGGGATTATTATTTACAAGTATTGAAATGAAGTAGAAGATGATAACAAACAGAAACAGGATATTAGGAAGAATATATTGTTAGGTGCCGGTCAAAATTGAATAAGTACCAGCCAATACGCATGTTCTGCTCAAGATGAATTCTTCTGTGTATAGCTGCAGATTGGACGGATTTGCCACCATTGCGTGATTTGCACCTAGTCGGTCGAATGTTGTGTGTTTGCATCCAGGAATAAATAGATGTGAACAACCACTAAAATCGAATGTTTGTAAGATGTAACCCACACAAACTTCAGCTGAAAAATGATCTGCTGTTGTTTGCCTCAGGAGAACTCTGGGATCGTACATCCAACCGATGTTAAACATAATGTAGTATTATGTGTTTAGCATAGCTATTCCCAATCCAGTGAGAGTCAAAACACAGAATTTGCTTCGTTCAAGTTTATTTAATGTACCAATGTTTACATACAAGTCACAGCTTTTCTTCATGTTGTCCTTATCTTGCAACATCCAACATCTCACCTATATACAATGTCAATACATAGTGTTAGCAACGGTTCCGGACCGTCACTTCGGGTCTGGGTCTTGGTCCGAACCGAACTTTTGTCACATTGTCGGTCCAGGTTGTGAATACCCCCGAACTGTCATTTCGGATACAGTTCGATGCAGATCCCCCAACTTGTCTAGATTGGGTGGGTTGTCAGCAGGTCGCCCAGCGGGTCCATCTGTAGATTTATATAATATACTTGTTTTTGCAGTTGGATAATTGAAGATTATTAAAATTAGGTATTTGACAGCCAATGATCTCTTTTTGGATGTTTTGCAATCTGCGACGTTGATTATTTTGGAATACGTGTTTTGCCCTCTACCCGTTGCATTTTTGGCTAGAGAGGTAGTCAACTGTTCTGTTATGGGCGCACCTACATCAGCAAAATGTATTTTAGTCTCTGGAAGACTCCAGAAGTGTCTGAGAGGATGTGGAGTGTAAACTGAGATGCATCAATTTCAGAAGAGTATCAGACTGTGGGAGGGCATTCCGGCCGGCCTTCGGAGTAATTGAGATCCCTGATGACTGGTACAGGAGTACCATGGGAGTGATTGTGAGAGGTTGGTGAACACCCTGGTGCGCCGGAGAGAGCTTTGGGTGCACCCGGGAGTGCCGGCTATAAGTCTGGGAGCGCTGGTGATAAGTCTGGGAACCCCTGTGACAAGGCTGGAAGCACCTCGAATCACACTAGAGCAGTCAGGGAAAAACATCTTCTTTGGGAATGCTGCAGGTGCACCTGGAATGCTTCAGGTGCGCCTGGAATGGTTCAGGTGCGCCTGGAATGGTTCAGGTGCGCCTGGAATGCTGCAGGTGCGCCTGGAATGCTGCAGCTGTGCCTGGAATCCGGCAGGTGCGCCTGGAAATCATAGCTACTACTTATCGCTCAACAATTGTTAAAAGTCACGTATTCAGATTGAATTCTCATCTATGTATCAATGTATCTATGTATCTATATAGCTACCCATCTCCACATGGTATATCTGCACTGGCTGCAGGCGGTGCTTGAGAGTAATTTGAGTTGCACCTGAAAATGACCATCCAGTGAACTCAGATATATTATCCGGGGCCTTGATCGAGTGAGTTTGGAGATACAGTAAGAGGCCGTGATGGAGTAAAATCAGCGATGCACTGCGAGATTGTGATTGAGCGAGGTTGTAGATGCACTTGGAGTCCAGGATTGGGCAAACTTAGAGGCCGTAATGGTGGAAGTTTGGTGATACAGTTGGAGACTGTGATTGAGCGAGTTGAGAGGCAGTAATCATGCGAGCGTGAAGATGTACTTGGAGGCCATGATGGTGCGCACTTGTAGGTGGTAATGGAGCGAGTTTGGACCAGTATTTGTAGGTAGTCGATGGACGGAGCGCCTGGTGCTGAGACTCATTTCTTCAGTAGGCAAACTCGCAACCGTGGGAATGTGACAATGTTACTTAACCTTTGAGCTGTCCTGGCTGATGGCCCTCGATTGTGTAGAGAGGAAAGCCAGAAGCTGAAGCTACATTCCGGGGTCAACTTGTAATCATTTGCATGAAAGACAGAGAAACAATCTTGGGCGGATGCTGTAGTCGCAGTATGCTTTATTCGGTGTATGATGCACTTGGTGTACATTGTACTTGGTGTATGCTGTACTCGGTGTATGCTGTACTCGGAGTATGCTGTACTCGGTGTATGCTGTACTCGGTGTGTGCTGTACTCGGTGTATGCTGTCCTTGGCGTATGCTGTACTCACTGTCAACTCATGATCATGAGATCGAGAGATAGAGAGGGATGACGTAACTTTGGGTTCTGCAATGATGGTAGAGTTGTGGACAAGACAGAGCGAGATGGGGGATGAATGTGAGAATGATGATGAGGATACGAAAGGGTATGAGAAATCAGGGGTACAACTTGCCTGATTGGGTTGGGAAGACCTCGTATCGGTGTGATTACACCCCGTATCAGGAGTCATGCCAGCCAGGTCGGGGAAGGTACATTGACACTCACACAAAATTCTCTTAAGTCCCAGTTTCTCGTGATGATTTCCCCAATATACTGTCTGCTTTCTCAATCTCGTCTTCAACTGTAACATCAACTGAAATAATGAAGTTAAGTTATCGCTCACTATCTCTCGATGCCATGATCACGAGTTAACACCGAGTATGGCATACACCGAGTGCAGCATACACTTAGTACGGCATACACTGAGTACTGCATCATCCCATGATCGACTGTCTTCTGCTCCCAGCCAGTCTCTCATCTTTCAGCAGACCATGCTGTACTTAACCCTCTACATTCCCACAATTACAAGTTAACCAATAAATATAGTCTCAGCTTCGTGCGCGCCTCCCTCCCGATCTACCTGCTCCAGATTGACCGTCTCGAAGTACTCCTGCATTCTTGCACGATCATGTCCTCCAAGTGCATCTGTAATCTCGCTCCATCACAGCCTCCAAGCATATCTCTAAACTTCCTCTAATTATGGCCTCCAAGTTCACATCATGACAGCCTCCAAGTGCGTCTCCAAACTGGCATGATCACGGTTGCCAAGTGCATCTCGAAACTCACACAATCACTGCTGCCAAGTACATCTTCATACTCACTCGATCACAGCCTCCAAGTGTGTTTCCAAACTCGACTGATTACGGCTTCCAAACTCAGTTCTTCATGGCCTCAACTGTGTATCTCATAAAATCAGTTTATGTCTATCTAGCCTGGTGTCTCGCAAATGTATACTGCCCGTTGCTGAATCCATCTCCGTTATCCCTCTATCCCCTTATGTAGTTATAGAGAGACTTAGATATTACATGCCATATTATGATGTTGCGACTCTTGTGACTGTAACAATGACCAATATGATCGATGAAATGCCGTGTGGTTAAGGAACCCTAAATCCACTGGTGTGAAAATATGGCACCAAGTCTCCCGCAGAGCATGTGCAGCAGTCTCAGCACCTCTTGAAGTCTCCCGCAGACTTGCACAGTGGTCTCAGCAGCTCCACAATTTGAGTATTCTAATACTCACTCTTGTAGCATCCTGAATGCACCTCCATCACTTTGGGTGCTTTGAGGAGCACGTGAGAATGCTCTTGCAGAGTCCGAAAGCACTTTGCAAAGCTCCAGTGGGGGCTGGGAGCATCTGGGAGTACTTAGAAGCAGTGGTGAGGGCTACCAGAGTGTGTGGGAGGGTTGTGTACGGCTTCCGGACCAAATTACATTTTGCTGATGTATGCGCAGAAAGCCATGATCACCCAATATGCAAGATAAAATATTGTTGACGCTCCGTTGACACTCAGTTTCATGATGGGGTAACATATGTGGCATGGGTTAATTCAATTGAAAAGGCTGCCATGACTTCGTCTATGAATTGTTACCACATTGTTACACTTAGATTACCCAAGATCCAGCACCAATAATACTTGACACTCCATTGACGCTCATTTTCAGGATGGGACAATACCTTGTTTATGAATGGCTGCAAATGAATGTCACTTTGTTTTGCCAAGGAAGGCTCCCATTACATTGGTTATGAATAGCACTGACCAGGTCACTCCTCAAATACCGTACTTACAAGACTAAAAATCATTGACGCTCCGTTGACGCTCATTTTCAGGATGGGGCAGGGAGCCTGATACTATTATTTTTGATTTGGAAGGCAGCCAATACATCGTTTATGAATGGCTACCACCAATCGGCACTTAGGTTACCCAAGATGCACAGCCAGAAATCGTTGACGTTCCGTTGAAGCTCATTTTCAGAAGGGGGCAGTCAGTGTGTAGTTTACTGTTTTGCCAAGAAAAACCGTCAGTATGCACATTATGGATATTTCCGACCACGTCACCATTCAATTGCCGTACTTACAAGACTGAAAATCGTTGACACTCCGTTGATGCTCATTTTAATGTACGGTGAAGTCAATATCTTCTGCCATTAATAATTGCAATCTTAAATATTTGAACTTTGTGGATGCCTTTCAGCGTGATTAGGACTTAGCTCTATGGCAAAGCCAAGCCCAGAGATATTCCAGTAGTGGTCGCTCTCATCCGGTTAAAATTTATATGTTATGCCACGTAATGCATATTACCTGCTACAGGTTTGTTTGTTAACGAATATTCTCTAGCGACTGGTCAAAATTCTTCCATAATGATTCTCTAAATAAAATTCATCGTCAAACTACATAATGAACTTGGTGATAACACATTGACGTGTTCTCTCAAACTTTTTCTTGATCCCCTTACAGTAGGTTATCATGCTATGCAACACGACCGGGCATTGCAACACCCTGACGACACTCTATTTTCGGAGTAAATGCCGGGCAGCAACCACAACCCCAACCTCCACCCACAACCACAATGCCAAGAGTCCAAGCAAGGAAGTTACAGATAAAGGAAGATACTATGCAGAAGGCTATAAGGGACTACAGGGGTGGCAAATTTCCAAGCATCAGAAAAGCGGCAATACACTACAAGGTGGACTTCACCACGCTTTCCAGAAGGCTAAGAGGCACCAAGCCAGCCCAGGAAGCACATCCTGAGAGCGCTCTCCTGACTCCAGTGCAGGAGGAGGCCATTGTGCAGCTGTGTCTGCGGTTCGACAGCTGGGGCTTACCACCAAAGCTTGCTTATGTCAGGGGTGTTGCCTACCATTTGCACGACCCAGAAAAGCGAAGACAACCAGGCAAGCATTGGATTTCACGATTCCTGAACTGCCATCCTATCCTTGCATGCCAGATAGCTAACCGCATTGACAGGCAGAGGGCCCCGGTAGATGATCCAAAGGTGCTGGCGTCATTTTTCCAACTGGTAAATACCCCCCCCAAAAAATGCGGCACCACCCTTATTAACTTCCTCTAAGCTGAAGAGAGCTCTAGATGAGCATGGAAGTGAAGTCCACAACATATGGAACATCGATGAGAAAGGTTTCCTGATGGGAAAAGTGCTGAAGGCCCATGTCATCTGTACAAGAGCACGGCGGAATGTAGGATTGGTGCAGGATGGAGAGCGGAGATTCGTTACTGTGTTGGAAGGTGTCTCTGCTGCAGGAGTGCTCCTACCACCGCTCATCATTGACAAAGGGGCAGCACACTGGATGGGCTGGCATGCCTATGTCACAGAGGATGAGCCTGCCTATTTT
>Ga0307512_10000333_pt1 | contig 68380 bp, 61 predicted proteins | sample 14_EM_MG_FD_200267 | JGI IMG/M metagenome (GOLD analysis project Ga0307512, IMG submission 200267) | Populus trichocarpa ectomycorrhiza microbial communities from riparian zone in the Pacific Northwest, United States - 14_EM | ecosystem: Host-associated > Plants > Roots > Unclassified | place... | reverse complement strand
CCGCGGCCGGGGGGGGGGGGGGGGGGGGGGGGGGGGGGGGGGGGGGGGGGGGGGGGGGGGGGGGGGGGGGGGTCCAAAGGGGGGGGAGATAAACAGGAAGGAAGTAGTTTAACTCCCCCTGCATTAGTGCAGAGGCCCGTGCTATTGCAGCTGTGTCCTTGGTTTTTTAATACAAAACCTAATGGACTGTGTTGGATTTAACTTTAACAAAATTAAGGGGGCTATGCCCACAAATTAAATAAAATACTCTATACATCCAGACGCTTCTTCTGGTTAGAACGCGCCTGCGTTTTAATATTTAACTATAATAAAACTTTATACTAAAACTTTAGAGTTGGATTTTTTTTTTGTGATGACAATCCAGAAACACATAGCTTATCGGTTAGTTTGTCTAGGCCCAGTCCAGCGGACCGGGAACCTTATTTAGTAATAAATATAACAAACTAAGTGAAAACAGTGTAATGGACGGGAAAATAGAAAATCCTCTAGAGAGGATAAACGGTTTCGGGTTTTCTCAAACACTTATTGGGAGTTGAAAATAAGCGTTAAATTTTGGATAATTTATATTGCCCTTTAAAGGGCTTCTGGGTATTACGAGAAAAATAACTTCTAACACTTCCTGTAGGAACATCTAAGGCTCTTGCAGCTTCACCCATAGAAGTATAAACAGTTTGAATTCCTGTATGCAGGTCAATAACTTCTATCTGAATACTAGGTCTACACCTGATACTTCTGGTCTCTTTTTCCCTTTTCAATAACCCACTGTCCCTTTCTTAGCTTCACTCATTTTTATTTTAGATAACTCAGAATGTTTCTTTCCTTTTCAATTATTCTCTTTCTTAATAACTTTCAGAGCTTCACTAATTCTTTCTTTAGTTTCCTGGGAATGTGTACTACCTAAACGAGAACCAGCAGTTTTTAGGATATTATACTCAGGGAGTAACAGGTTGATATAATATTGCTCCCTTTCTATACAAGACGAAAATTCGCAGTATTCAAGAATTTCGAGTCTAAAAGCAGAATAACCATGAAATAAAAGAGCATTATTAGTATAAGATCTTCCTTGTGTACTCTCTAAATAAGTTTTTCTAAAATAATCATAAAATCTACGCCCAAGATTCACAGAGCTTCCCACATAACGGTAGCGAGACTCGTTATGGGTTCACATATAAACACCCGATTTTCCGGTATTTGTTTCTATAATAAATTCCTTCATAAGGTCAGGATAAGGATAATAAGCACAGAAACCTAATCTAGGTATAAAGCTTAGACAACCAAATAATCTCTTTGTTTTCATTTTTTTATAATATATTGTTAAATGTTATTATAAGCTACCATACCTGCTTTTTTAGACTATGTCGAGGAGTGTAAATATACTGGCCTCTATTATGTATTTCTCCTAGTTTTATTTTATCTAAAACCCGGTAGATAGTAAAGTTCCCCCCCCATTGTCGGGGTCCCCTAGGGGACCCCTTTTGGGGGGGGGGGGGAGATAAACAACCCGGGCAAGATAATGAGGCAATGAGGGACGGCAAATAAGACTTTTATTACAAAGTTTTTTATAATATATTGTCTAATGTTATTATAAGCTACCATACCTGCTTTTTTAGACTATGTCGAGGAGTGTAAATATACTGGCCTCTATTATGTATTTCTCCTAGTTTTATTTTATCTAAAACCGGCTTTCCAATTTCTATCACTTACCAACGCAGCATTTTTTTTATTATTTTAAGACTAGGGATGTACGTGCCCACTGCCACCTAGTCATTTTTCCATTACTCATCCCTGTACATGATAGTAAAGTTCCCCCCTACAAACATAAGAAATAAAACAAAATTTTGTTAAGATTTAAACGACGGCGTCCCAAAATGGAGTTCTCGAAAATTTCTTTTCGAAGTGACACGACGGCGTACCAGGGGCTGCACCAGATTAAAATTTCTTTTAACCTAGATCTCGATCTCTGAGCAATAATTACCCTGAGATGCAGCAGGCTTGCTTAAAATTTCTTTTAACCAAGAAAGATCTCTGGCACTCAAATTTTTAGTATTATCCACCCGTACCCCGTACCCCCCCAAGGGTAGGGCGGCCTTTATAACTCACAGTCCAGTTACAAAAAATTATGTTATTCAGAAGTGGTTAGCAATACGATAGACTTAAGTAAAGGAGTTTCAATTTTATCTTACCGATTACCTTATACACTACAACTTGTCCGATCATATGCAATAACTAGCAACAGTAAAGCTGCATAGGGTCTGTTGAGATAGGTCGTTTTATTACTAAAATTTCCCCCTCGAAGAACCGTACGTGCAACTTTCATCGCATACGGCTCAAGCATTAAGCTTAATATTTATACATATTTAGTTTTCAGTACATGTATATTAAATACATATATTGAAAACGTGGCCCGGAAGGGCCGCGGCTCATAACGAAAAGCAATATTGTCCACCAATGATCAACCAAAACCACCAAACGTCGCCGGGATTCGTGGGGAAGAGACTATTAAACTATCTCCCTTTATTCATAGACGCTTTAATTTTCTCCATTCTTTGTCTACCTTCAGGAGTATCATGAGCTCTTTCCACTTTTAGTCTTATTAATTCTTTTCAGTCGAGATAATCTAATTGTTTACGTGTTAACAGCGGATACTTATCTATAAATTCTGTTATAACAGAATGTTGGTTAATCACGTAACGATTTACTATCCGAGAAGCTTTAGCAGCTTCTAAACTACTTATGTCATATTTCGGTTTTAAATAACCGTGACCAAAGAAATCAACAAAAGCTTTTAAAAGCTTAATATCATGATTGCTTTGACCTATTTCTAGAGTAGGATTAAGTGAAACATAAGACTTCCCTCTACTTACTGCATCCCCGATCCGAAGATCGGGGTACACTAATTATTTGGAGAAACTACTACTTGATATCTACCCTGAAATAGCTTTCCGTCTTTTATATATCGACTAACTGTTGTATGACTTGAGCCAAGTGCGTCAGCAGCTTTACCTATTGAATGATAAACACTAATCTCATTTGTAAAAGTATCGGTAACCTCAACTAGGTAGCCCAATTTTTTAGAAATTTGTTTACGGGTTGTTTCTGAATGAGTGTAAGCTCTAAATTTATTAACAGTTTCCTCGGAATGTTTTTTACCAAACCGTGGGCTATTTTCACCTAGCAATCCAAACATAGGATTTTTTTCCCCTTTAAGCTTCTCACTTATAATTCTTTTGGTTTCTTCAGATTGTTTGCTTCCGAACCGTGATCCCGCTGTTTTATTTAAATTATATTCTGGAGATAATAAATCCATATAAAATTGTTCTCTTGCAATAACATTAGATTTATCGCAATATTCAAGAATCTCAAGTTTAAAGTTAGAATATCCGTTTTTTATTAAAGAGCTGTATATAGCACTTTTTTTACGTTTTAACTGAGCCATCATAAATTTTAATGAGTAATAATGGAAGAATCTATTTGAGAGATCTACACTTTTTTTTCTATATGCAAGAATAAATAACGATTATCTAATTTTTTTAATACTATATTTTTGAAAAAATATATCTCCCTTTATAGGGCTGTAGTTGGTTGCGAGCAAAATACATAGAAATTCTCGATTGTTTTATATCTAAGGCTCTTGCAGCTGCACTCATAGAATCATATTCAAAAGTATTATTATTAACTACATCCAACACAGATATTCTTTGAGTTGGTTTGCCTGCCCCCTCAGGTTTTGTTTTACCAAACATTGCATTTAGGTTTCCCTTTTTAGCTGCTGCTATTTTAGCACGTGTTTCCTCTGAAAGAATTTTACCAAAATTGGGATTATTCACACCGGACATTTTTGCGAGTGTTTCTTCTGAATGTTTAAAACCTAACGATGAACCAGCAGTGGGTAAGATATTATACTCGGGCTTTAACAGGTCGATATAATATTGCTCCCTATCGATACATTTAGAGGGTTCGCAATATTCAAGAATCTCAAGAATAAAGTTAGAATAACCATACTTCAATAATGCTCTATTAATAATCATATAATCGTCTCTCATCAAATACTTGGCATTATAGTAGTTATAAAGTCTCTTCCCCAGGTTTGTAGCACTTCCTACGTAACTTTTACCAGAAACTAGGCACGTCCAACCGATAAACTCCACTTTTATTTTTATTATCCGCAATAATTTGATCCTTAAGTGTGTCAGCATTATCATAAATAACAACTGGCTTAATATTATTAGAATCATAGCCTCCGTAACCTTTAAGATCCGCTTTTAGATTTAATACGTTATTATATTTTTTATTGTTTTTCATGTTTTCATGTCACAATTTTTATACCCTTTTACTTTTATTAAGCAAGTTACATTCACATTTGTACTTCTAACTGTTATATTGATATATAATATCTAAACGTATTTTACCTGTATTTTGCATTCAGGCAAGACCAATACTGGTCTTGCATGAAGGCCAAGTATTCTTATCGGCCCAATAATACTTGGAGCGGACCATTTTCTAAGACTGGGAAGTGTAAGGGAATGAGCAAGGGAGGAGGAGTCAATGAAAGCTTGCACTCACTCATTGTTTAATACTATGGGTCCAGCTTTATGCAAATAATTTCATCTTTCCTCAAAAGATCGTTTACTATTCATGTTTTATACTTTGAAGGTAATGATGCTTGAATATATAGAAACCACCAGATCGGCCAATAGGACAAATATGTATATTTTACTTAACACCAGTTCTAAGTCAGCATTCTTTAGAATTAGTCAATAATGACCTATTCTTGTCATTACAACAAGACTTTAGCTTTTTAGAACATCCTTTACCCACTAATGTATATTCAGCCTTAAACTGAACTTCCACCTGAAACAGGTGGGCATTAATGGGCTTACCTAGTTTACTTAACAACACCTTAATAATTACCTTAGGATTCCACTATACGTAAGTTGATATTAGACCCATAAAGGAAAGAACGAGAAATCTTTCCTACAATCAACTATTTATTTTATTTCTCCACCCTCTACTTGTGTAGCGAGCTCTAGTTTATACGCTTCAACCGTGAATTCATGTTAATTATCCTTAGTAATCTAGCTCACCAACCTAAATTAACACTAAACACTCTTCGCCCGGAGGGCGACGTCCTAGGTTAGGTTGGATAGTTATATATAACTATTATTTAACGGGCTTCACACAAAAGAATTACTTCGAATGCATACCGTATGAGCTCAGATAATGGGTTATCAGGTGGGCTTTCACCACATTGCTATTAAGCACTTAACTAGTCGCACTCTCGTCTAACTAGAGGTAAGCAGTATCTGCCAATTCTGATTAACTAAAGATGGTTTGACCATCAAGGAGTTTCTCCCATAGTACAAATGGGATTACCTAGCCCCTTCGGGACGCAGATAAATTATCCTTCCTCCTTACGATTTTACTCGTTACAGAATTCGACTGTACATTCGGACGGACATCTCAGTCCAGCCCCGGCGAACCAGTCTGTAGCGACATATACAACTGCCGACGGTCTTTAACTAGGACGTCATTGACCGTTTTCACCTAATTTTTCTATAGCGACGGAACTGTTTGGTTGTATCCTTCCTTCAGCTCCTGTTCATTATTGTTTGCTTCATATGATTTTTATTTTTATTTATAATATACTCTAATTCGTTTTATTTTATGGTCTTTCACCATTGCAGTAAATTCTGGATTGCCTGCAGAATTGGCATCTAAGTGTTTACTTAATGTCTTAATATTAACCCCTACTATCTTGGCACTTTCAGATAAAGTTTGTACTGTTAACACTTCTCCGTTGGGATTTATTATTTTATATACACTACTTTCATGTTGATGAATTATTCTTTTTGATTGGCAGTCTCAGCCATCTCATAAAGATTAACAGCCGGGAAAACCCCCCCCCCTGTTTATCTCCCCCCCGGCTCCCGGCTCCGAAGGGAGCCGGGGAGGGGGGCCGACAATCTCTTAAACGGCCGGATCTCTTCCACGATTCATTCCCGATTTTAAAGAAATAATTTTATCGTTTTGGATATTTGCCTTTGTATGCAATCCTCTAGTAAATCTAGGGGCGCGCACGCGCCCACTAAATTTAGTAATTTTATCCCCACTATATCCTGGCACTATGCTGAAATTAGATTCCCCGTCAGAGAATCCTACGAACCACTGGCAAAATTTATCCGCGCCCGGGGAGATTTCTCCATTGTAGCCGTCTCATCTATCTAAACTTTTTAAATTTTTTGTTTTCATGTCTTTAATTTTAATAAATCTATTGATGGTCATCACTTTAAATATATAAGTATAAGTATAGTAGCACTCCAATGTTCTTAGACTTTTTGACAGGGCTCTAATCCGAATAAGCGGCTTCGCCGGCATATGCATTTTTATCTTAACCTCTCTCACACCCTTGTCAATTCCCCCATACTCATAAGGTATGGGCGTTTCGTGTTTGAGAGCTCCATCCGCCCCACACCCTGTGTAAGGAAACCAGGAGATACGTTAAATAAAAATTATTTCCCTTGCATGCAGTGTCTCTGATCGCCTTCGGCATGTCCTAACTGGCGAACCACATATGTAAAATCCAGATAATAAAAGTTTAATTAATTAAAACTACCCCCTTATACATCCTTTCGTCCCCCCCTTGGGACGCTCCTCGCGCACGAGGTACTACTCAAACTCCCTTTTATTTCCCTTTTATAACAGGTATTATTTATTAAGAGCTCGTGATGACCATCACTCTGAATAGAAGAACTTATCCTTCATTAACACATTCTTATTATTTGCTTATACTACTACCTTCAAATAGCAATTGCCATTTGCTATACTAGAACCCACCACAGGTCCATATAATAAGACAACTATTCAGAATCACAAAATACATGAACAATGTCTCATCTTATTTTGCAACTTTTTTATTTTTGCACGACCTCCGGTAGCCCGAGGGACTATGCAATAAATAAATATTTTTGAAACTCTGTACATCGAACCTCCCTTTCAAATAGGAGATTATATAAATAAAAATATATGTCATAACTTAGCTAACTATAGAGTTGGATTTTCACCAACGCAGCAATCCCATCTAATGGGTGCACATTTTACTGCTATTCCAATTTCACTGAGCCAATCATAGAGACAGCTGTTGTATCGTTCAGTCATTCCGTTCCACAATTTTACCTTGGATAGAGCTACGTCTTCTTTAGGTTAGGTTATTGTGATATCTTTAATCTTAAGTTACTCATGTTTCTCTTAAGAGCCACTTTCGTGGTGACTAGAGCGCACCTTACATATATTATTAGGACACAGCAAAAAATATATGAAGAAGCATCCGCTCGTTGCTCTTTTACAGATAATTGTAGCTGCTTCTACGCTAACTCTGATTTAGATCCGCGATAATCCATTTTACTTTCGTCTATCTCTTTTGATATTACCATACCCCAAGTCATTAACTGGGCCAGTTATAATGTTTCCAATATACTTTGGTTAAAAGAGCTTTAGGATGTCCCCGGAGTTTGCCTCTTTATTGCACATAAGATCGAGTTTCCTAAACTCAATCTTACTATTACCAGGCATATTTGCCAATTCTGCTAAGGGGGCTTTGCCCTGAGATGTTATACTTATTTTATATTTATCCTTGAAAAGTTTACCATTTTCAGCAAAAGCTTTAATAGTGGGCCCTGTGGTGATATACTCAGGTGCAAAAGATAAAGCTGCCTTTCTAAAGGAAGAGTAAGTCAGTTATATCAGATAGTATATCAGTAACATTAACTTGTACACTCCTGTCCACAATAGGAGTAATTTCTTCACTTTCTCATTCACACAAGTAACCATGATAAGGTTTTCCAGATTTGATATGTCTATATAAAGTTGTTTTATTAGAAGGAGCTATGCCATTAAGATAGGTAATACAACTACATGGGGTTAACCCCAAGAGTTTGAAACATGTTATCTGTATGGGGGTAGCTAACAGAAACTAACTTCGAGTTCTACCTCTATTCATTCCCATCTTAATTAAACGAATTTGCTCCAATCCCAATTCTGTTAAATGTCCACCTACTTTCTTAATATCAGCTACCTTACAGAAATCTTCGAAATCTTTTAACTTCGCACCTTTAAGAGGATATTTCTCAAAAAGCGGAATAATTTTCTCATTAATTTCCGTAAGATTTCCAATAATAAATTCTCCTACTGACTCGGATGTTTTTTTATACCGACCACAACCTAAATAACTCACTAGACTTTTCAATACTAACTCATCACGAGAATGTAAGCCTATAGTAAATCTAAAGAGCACTTGATAGCCAATTTTATGAGTTGGATCTCCTGTTCGCGTTAACATTTTTGCATTTTGCCTCTTCCCCGGCTCCACAAGCCTATGATATACTTGTATCTTCGGACGCCTCAGTTGCCTCTCAGGTCGGCGCAGCAACTCATCACCAGGGACCATTAAGCCACTGGGAGTGGAGCCTGGTAGTTGAATAACTCCAGTGGGTCACTATACCCGCCTTTTGATAGTGAATGGATTCCCTACACGTCTTTAGTAGGGAGAATCCTAATATAAAATCTAAATATAAAATACAAAACAATCCAACTTCAATGATGAAATGGTATTGCCCTGAGTAAAAGCAGTAAACTAGGGGCTAGTTCCAGCCCCTGCTTTGGAGTAATAGTTGAGCTACCTTTAACTCTATATTCATGCAAGACCGCATTTAACGGCCAAGGTATTCCGCTACCTTAGGCTTATTTTTATTTCTTGAAAAATAAAACAATTTTATAGGCTTTGCCCATAAACTGTAAATTCAAGATGGTCAGCCCTCGCACCCCTACAAGGGTGCGGAGTGACACATTGGACCATATAATCAATCTATAAGTTGAACTATCTTTCTTCCCATACGTCCCCAAGCTTGGGTTACCCATGCTGGTTTGAGGAGACGATTGTTATTTTAAATTAATTAGTATCATATACTTAGATACAAAGAATAAAAATAAATAAATTGTTTAGCTTGTGGCCTCTGAGGAGAATAAAATCCTTATCGGGATAGATACCGGGGGGACTAGAGATATATTCCAACCAGGGGTTACCTGAATACACCCCCATCCTGGCGGGGTCCCCTTTTTGAAACGTACGTGATAGTTTCCCATCGTGCGGCCCTCTAGCTTAACATTAACGATCAAGGTTAATGAAAAACTATTTTACGTTTAACAAGTTTACTTGTTAGAGCTTTTCACTCTGAAGTTGTCTGAACACTCATTGATTATCCACTTTTTAATCCGTTTCCCTCTTGGTCCGCCTCTGGAGGTGGACCAGATAAGGGTAAGAACTGAATATTTTTTTATACCTTGACTCGGGGGCACGTCCAAGTCCCCCTTGTAGCTTACTTACGAACCAAGGCTGTTAGAGCCCATCCCTTGCAGTACATAGACACATTGTGTTCCCATTAGTGGCTTTTACTGCGAAGTTCCAGGTGTCATTTGTGATAAGAGTGTCAAAAAGTCGAACAGAAGAAGTAGCGGGCCTCATACGGCGAGAACAGAAATTACGCCGAAGCGCTTATTAAGCAGGCGTGAAAATATAACGACCTTTGTATGGGTTTGGACTTATAGATTTAAGATGCACAGAAATTGTATTTGGGGAACAAGATAAAGCTTTAGCAGCTTTACGTGCTGAAATATAAGTAGTTTTACAATTTGATTCTAAATCTAAAACTTCTACTTTTTGTGATTTAGGATGAGTTCCACGGACTCCACCAGTAGAAACATTCCGCTTAGCTGAAGCTGACATTTTAGCTCTAGTTTCTTCAGATAATACACGACCTGTCTGTAAAGCGGATAATTTTTCAAGAGTTTCTTTTGAATGTTCACGGCCTTTTCAATGGTTACGTAATTTTTCAATAGTCTCTTCTGAGTGTTTATGGCCAAGTCTTGATCCAGCCTTAGGTAAGAGATTATACTCAGGTTGAAAAAGATCCATATAGTATTGCTCTCTTTCAACTACAACGGATGGTTCACAATATTCTAAGATTTCCAGAGAAAAGTTTGAATAACCATATTTAAGTAAAGCCCGATTAATAAGCATACTATACTGTCTTTCTAAATGACTAATCTTAAAATAATTCCGCAGCCTAATTCTTAAATCACTAGAAGAGCCTATATATTCTTTACCATTTAACAAATTTCTTCATAAATAAACCCCTGATTTGTTTTTATTGTCTGATAAGATCTGAATTTTAGCAAGATCAGAATTAGGATATATTTTTTCAGGCTTATAGTTATCAGTAGAATAAAAGTTTTGCTTATTTATAAGTCGTATACCTGTTATACTATTAGCAGCACTATTTGGTGTCCTATTAAAAAATTTGAACTTTTTCATGTCTAATAAAAAAAAAATTTGACCTAAGAATAGAGGGTCGCCCCTTCCCTCGCAGTCCGATGGCCGATACTCTTAGGAACGTTTTATAACCCTAACAATACCTGTCTTGAGCAGAGTCCTCTCCTGTTTATCTTTCCAACACTAGAATATCTCTCCCCCATTTGTTATGCAAAATTCGAAGTAATTTTGCTTTAAAGTACAATATAAAGTCATAATAATAAAGGTTTGCTTACTCGACAGGTATTTGAACCACCTTAATCTAACAAATATTAGAAATGTCGCTAATAGTTATTCCAAGTACCATACAATATAATTGTTTTTAAACTGCTCAGGCAAGTATGAATCTTTTATGAATTATACTACAATTACATAAAAGACGATTTTTGTCTTTACGACAAATACAATATTATTCCCGAATAGCTAAGCTATCCGCGCAATATCGAAGATTATCACGTAGTTTATATTGGGGAGCCTCCACTTGAGTCCCGGCCTGTACCACCTCCTTGGCAGATTCGATTAGATCGATTGTGTCGAATCAGATTACAAGGAAAGGATAAAGGTTTATACAGATTCTTAATAGACTGCATAAACCCACACTTAGACGCAATGGTTACAACATTTATAATTTGTATTTAACAATATCTAATGTCTCTTCTAAAGTTCTTTTTCTTTGTTTTCCTTTACCATCCGGGTTTAACTCATAAACTAATTTAATTAGCTCAATAAGCTCCTCTTTTTCCATTGTTTTGTTTTTATTAACATCTAATCTACCAATTATATTACAAAAATTTAGGAAAAGGTCTGATTTGTACTTACTTGAGTACTCTACCACGTACTTTTCGAAAAAAGGTAGCACGTGTTTTAGTATATTCTGAGTTCCTTTTATAGAATAAACTCATACTTTTTCAGATCCGGATTTTCTATGAACGCTACCAACATTTCCAAATAAAGCTTTAAAAGAATAGAGAATATTAATACCATTTTCATGTTGAGCCACGTTAAATTCAGGTTGTAGAGCTAAACCGTGAGTAACTTTAGCATTTTTTGCTATAGAAACAACTAATGCTCCCTCACCCTCTACAAAACCACCCAACCAATACTTGTAGTTCTCAACCTGAACTAAAGATTTTATTCTTTCCTGCTGATCGATTTCTAAAGAACTATCATTGTCATGTTTCATAATTTTTTGTATTAAATATAAAAATTTCCATCTTAACCGGCTAATTGTAGCCTCTAGTTATTTGTAACTCCAAACCCTAGGTAATGGAAAATAAAGATTTCAGCTGTTGCTGAAGGTCATTTGCTGCAAGCTAAATAAACAGGGTATATCGCACGAATACCCTAAACAGCGCGCCTTGAGAATGCAGATGGACTAGGTTTTGATACTACTACAGTCTAACCTATCCGCGTGAAATAATCGTCCTTTTATTAACTAATTATAAGAAGTCGTCCTTCTATAGTTAATAATAAAATTGTCCCAGCATATTGCTAAATTTTTTGAGGGCCCTAAAATATGCGGGAACCCTCATCACGGCAATTAAATTTACCTAAAATCATAATAAACTTCATAAAAAAAAGCAAGGCCTTATTGGGCGATGCTAAATGTCTTTTCTTTGGGAATTCATCCCTGATTTAATTTGTTTTATTTGTTCTAAATCTTCATCAGATAGATGAGGCTTAGATCTGATTAACTCAGCTACCCTATTAAAATCATTAAAATCTTTAAGTTTAACTCCATGAAGAGGATACTTTTTAAAAAAAGGTATTAACTTTTCACAAACATCTAAAAAACTCTCTACAAAAAAATCTCCAGCAAACTTTCCATCAGACCTTTTTCTGTAATGACCACAACCTAGGTAATTTTCAAAACTTTTAAGCAGTTGCTCATCCCGAGTATGTTGAGTAATTTGAAATCTGAGCTGAACTCGATAACCTGATAATGATTCCACAATCTTAACATAGAAACAACCCTCTCCATCCACAAACCCTGATAACCAATGTTGATCATTAATTTCTGGAAATTTAACTAAAGGTCTTTCCACAGGTACAATATTTGGAAAATCTGTTTTAATTTTAGCTGGAAGTCCTTTATTCATTGCTGCTTTAATTGATATTACCTTTTCTATCCCTTCAATTGTCAAATGTTCTTTAGACTTTAATATCTCAAAAATTCTTTTAAACAATAAAAAATCCGCTCATTTTTGAGTAATCAACGGGTACTTTTCAAAATGTAAAATTATTACATTTAATTCCTCTATAGATTGAACTTGATATATAATAGCTGCTCGATTTGCATCTTTAAATATTTTGCCAACTCCAAAATAATTTTTAATCATTTCCAATAATGCAAAATCTTTACTATGTAAATGAATTTCAAAAATCAATCTTACTTGATATCCAACTATAAAATCTTTTCTTTTACGAACCGGGACAAAAAAACAACCCTCTGCATCTACAAACCCTGATACGAAATTAGGGTTAATACTTTTTTTAAAATTATTATTATTCATTGTAGCGTTATATATTATATAATAGAATCACTGAAAAGAATCACTATGTGGGGCAACTCCTAAGTTCCTGATTATTAAGATTAAAGTCGGAAATATACCTTGGGGATTTGAACCTCAAGTATGTACCGCACATATATTCCTGCTCTACGGTAAAGAGATGTATAGGCAGTTGGGATTTTCTTCCAACCTCTACCGGTCAGTGGCAGAGCCTTCATACACGTTGCTGACAGATTTCACCTGCCTTGGTGTAGAAGGTAGTAATGCTCACTCTAGCCCGAACTTGTGACCCAGGCTCCTCTCGATCATAGGACCGATCTCTTGGATATCATTTGCTTATTCATATCCCACAAGAGAAAGAAATTCCAGAGATTCCAACCTCAAGATAGTTACTAAAGTTTTCCAATAGTATTTAACCAATAGGGTGCTAGCCTAGCTTGCCTAAACATAGCTGCATGACAGCTCGCTATCTGGAATTATCTTAGCCTACCTAAAGGTCAGTATCAAAAAACCACTTACTAATATGCACTCGGAGGACCATGAAAAAGGAAATAAAGGCAGCCTTTGTGGAGCACCCCATTTATTTCGGCTTGAAGAGCCTATATATTTGAGGTGAACACCAATAAAGGCTATAAGTTTATTATTTATTTAGGAGGGATTTTAACCTGATAGTTTCTTTCGAAACCCGTTAGAGTACATCTTAAAATATCACTTAGTAAAGTGTATTCAACTACCGTATACTCGTTGCTCTTTTACAAACTATTTTCTAATAATCTGATTTAGATCCGCGATTGCCCATTCCTATTACTAGAATCTTCTGACTTATTACCGTACATGAGTAATTAGTTCATCCACAAAGAGTGCTTCCACTCTTGTTTGGTATCAGAAGCTTTAGGGGGTCCCCGGAGTTTGATAGTTTAACCCACAAGGAGCGATTTCCCAAAAAGCTCAGCAGGTAAGGCCGCCATTCATCGGGGTTTCCTTCAAACCCTAGTTTATATTAGTCAACTAAGAATATCCGTTAACCAGCCGACATCGGGCAGAGATCACACTCAATACTTTGATTTTTATCTTAATGCAAAGTGCTTTGGTTGGAATAGGTAGGCCATTACAAGCTTTCCCCTCCTAAGAACCGGGCATGCGACTTTCACCGCACCCGGCTCAAGCATTTTCTTTAAATTTATTCTCTAAATTTATGCTAGCCGCGGATGAAATTATTCCAGCGGTAACCGTATAAAGGTTTATTTCACTAAACCTAAGAAAACACCCTGGTGTTTTTTCGCTTTAGCTGTTTATGCAGCTAAGAGGCAAATAGTAAAAAAAAAGAGAAGATAGTTGTGCCTCAGAATCACATATTTACATGTGATTAGAGATTGTTTTGATATTTTAGCCCCGACTTGGGGTTGAAAAGACTAAAAGTAGCTAAGAGAACAAACTCCTCTTAAATAAAGTATCTTTATAACTTCAATCAATATACCCTGCTATAAAGAATATAAATGAGGAATGTTATAATTCTACTAGCTCACCCGAGGCCAAAAGGCCCCTGGTTACGTATTAGTTCATGGGATCAGCTTCGTCGTTACTTCCAGTAAGCGCAATTAGATTTGTTTTAATAGCTTGTTTTAAAGCTAATTTTTCCTCCTTAGTAGGTACACCGTTTAAGTCTTTTAACCATTGAGCCATTATGTCTATTTTTAGGTTTTTACGTTTATTTACACGTTTACCATTAAGTTCCTTAGCTATAGATAAGAATTTTAAAAACACATCTCTTTGTTTTAAACTCTTTCCTATATGCTCTTTAACGTAAAAAATCTCGACCAATTTAGCTCAACGTTCAAACTCGTAGCTTTTTGTACCTACCAAAGGATTTAAAATAAAGAAAGGAATTATTAAAAGTTTTTCTTCGCCACTATGTAAGTGATTTTTCAATGGCTTGATATATACCGCGTATAGGCTTATTAGATTTAATATGCCTGCTATAGTATTAACACTGCAATCTAGTTCTCTGGCTGCTGCACGCATAGAGACATATTCTAACGTTATACCAGATTCAAGATTAGTAACTAATACCTTTGTTCCATTTGCAGCTGAAATCTTAGCTCTATGCCCCTCTGACTTATTACTGGAAACAAATCTTAATTTAGATTTAAATTCGTCCGAACGAACTCTACCTGTTAGAGCTTCACTAATCTTTTGACGAGTTTCATCTGAAACTAAATGACCAGTTAATTTTGCAATATGGGCTTCTGAGAATACACGGCCTCTCATCTTAGCTAACGACACTTCAGTATGCTTATAGCCCAATATAGAACCTGCGGTAGCTAAAATATTATACTCTGGCTTTAATAGGTCTAAATAGTATTGTTCTCTTTCAAGTAAAACAGATTTTTCACAATATTCGAGAACCTCATATGTAAATTTTGCAGTCCCATGTTTACACAAGGCTTTACAAATAAGGCTAGACACAGAATATCTTTCTGCATAAGCTTTAGAACTATAATCTCTAAATCTTTTGGTTATATTCACAGCACTACCAACATATGACTTAGAATTCTCCAGATTTACCCAACGATATACCCCAGATTTATCCTTGTTTTCTAGCATGATCTGTTTTTTCTGGGTATCGGCGTTTGAATAATGTTTCACTGGAATAATTGGAGAACAGGAAGCAGAAGAAGTTGAAAAATAGGTTAGGCTACCCGTTGACCTAACCGTCCCCCATAGGGGGCCGCAAGCAAATAAAGTCAATTTGTTAAGAGCCGCCGGGCGGCCTTTATTAGTAAAAATCATTGTTGTAACTAGTATATATATATATATCGAAGGCACTGGAAAGTGTCCGCAATTGCAGGTAACTAGATAGTTCCTAATGGCAATCTTTAGAACCTTAATCGAGGTGGGTCTTGCTGCCTGAGGGATTTTCTTCCTCAACTACGATATTCGACTTTAGTCCGAATACCTTAACAAGATGAACGGCTGACTTATGTACGATAGGCATTATGGGTTAGCCGACTTCTCAAGTGGGTCTTCCGAGGTCTCACTAAGAGACCCGCTTCGCAATGAAAGCGGAAAACAACTCAAGTTGTTGTACATATACATCAGATGGTTGGCTGAACTTGGGACCCAGCCACCCTTTACCGATTAAGAGTTTGTATGATGCCACACGGCTATGCTGAAGAATTTTCAATATTAATTGGACTCTCTTCCTCTGTTCATTCCTGCTTTGATTGTACGAATCTGCTCTAACCCTTCACTTGTGAGATGAGCTTTGGCTTTCATTAACTCAGCTACCCGCTTGAAATCTTCAAAATCCTTTGCTTTAGAACCTTGTAGAGGATAACGATCAAAGAATGGAATAATTTTTCCTGTTATATCAGAAAATTTAGTAACAACAAAATCACCAGAAAGCCCCCCCCCTTGCTGTCTTTCTTGATATCTACCAAAGCCAAAATACTCCACTAAACTTTTAAGTAATTTCTCATCCCGCTTATGTTGACTTAAGACAAACACTAATACAATTTGACAACCAATTTTGTGTGCTTTAGATTTTATAACATTAACAGAAAAACAACCCTCGCCCTCTGTAAATCCGGCTATCCAATTAGGATCGAAAATTTCTGGAGCCTCAATTTTAGGTCTGCCAATAGGAGAAATACTAGGGAAAGCTTCAGTAAATGCTTTCGATAAACCTTTGTTAATTGATGCTCGAATACTTATAATTTGATTTAAGCCTTCACTAGTAAAATGTTCTTTGTTTTGAATCAATTCTAACACTTGTTTGAAGAGTTCATAATCGGCTCGTATCTGAGTTCTCAGAGGATACTTATCAAAATGAGCAATTATTAGCCATAAATCTTTAATCTAAACCGGGAGGGCCCGTCGAATCAGGTAGAGGGTTGTTATCTTCATATCTGCAAGGGGAAAATTCCAGGGACTCCAACCTCTAGACAGTTACCAGAGTAATTTCGCAGGAATACGTTGGAAGAGGTGTTAGCACTTTCATCGTATCTGGGTCTTGAAACCCGCCCCCATTTCTGAACCTTACCCTAGCCCACCTAGAGGCCAGTGTATTATTCTACTCCCACTTCCTCACCCCCCCCCCCCTCTAAATGTTACCACACTTACTCCACATGTTACCTGACGCTAGTAGGGAACCTCGAAAGACAACAAGAAGAGCAACGTGCGAACGCAGCCGAAGTGACTGGATGCCTGCTTATCTTTTTTTTTTATAGTCCCTTCCCCCCTGTCAACCCCTCCATCGTACGATGAGAGGGGCCCCCTTCGGGGTAAAACGTCGCTGTCACCGAAAAAAAATTAGTCCACCCTTCCCGGAAGGGAACCTTCCGGAAGGATAAGATCTTAGATCAAAGGGACGTCAGCGCGCTGCTAATGAAATTAGCGCGGCGAACATTAAAGTATTCTTAAAACATATCTTCCTCTGTAGGGCTTTTGTTGCTTAGATACAATATTAGCCTTAAGGCTACTGCTATCGGCATTTAAGCCTCTAGCCGCTTGTCGCATAGAACTATAAATAGTTGAAATATTTGTTTCTAAGTCAAGAACCTCAACCTCTACACGACGAGGAGATGAATCCAATATCTTCAATTTTGTGCCTTCAGTATGGTTGTAGCCCAAAGATGAACCCGCCGTTGATAAAATGTTGTATCGGGGCTTTAATAAGTCAATATAGTATTGCTCTCTAGATATTACTATACCTTTATCACAATACTCTAGTATCTCAAGTTTAAAGGTTGAATAACCATACTTTATAAGCGCTTTATTTATTACCATATTATCTCTAGCAATAGTTTTCAAATTAAAATATGAGTAAAATCTTTTACGTAAATCCACGGCACTTCCTACATAAGAATTACCATTTTCTTTATTGATTCAACGGTAAACCCCTGTTTTCCCACCGCTATCCTTAATAATACACATCTTCTGTAGATCGGCATTTTCATAAGTAACTAATGGAACAACAGAGCAACCCGTTGGGTTAGAATCAGTTGAATAAGCTCGATTCCCCCGTAAAACACCTAATCCCCTTGATATAACAAACCCTAAGCCTTCCCCCCCCCTTAATGTTTCTAGTCTTTCCCCCATTGTCCAATGGGCATATCGTAAACTTTTGAATTTTTCTTTAATAAAGATCATCATTATTGTAGCAACTGGTATTATATATATATATGTATTAGAGCCACTGAAAGTGTCCGCAATTGCAGGTAACTCCTAAGTTCCTGGCATTAAGATTAAAGCCAGAGTACACCCTGAGGGCTTGAACCTCAGATGTGTCCTTCAGCATACTCCTCTCTATGATAAATAGATGTCTAGTCAGAAGGGATTTTCTTCCTTCCTCTAGCGGTCAGTGCACAGAGCCTTCCACACGTTATGGATTAGTGTAGTTGGTAGTAATGCTCACTCTAGCCCGAACTTGTGAGCCAGGCTCCTATCGATCAAAGGACCGATCTCTTCTTGTCATTATCCTTATTCATATCCGCAAGGGGGAAAAATTCCAGGGACTCCAACCTCTAGGTAATTACTAAGATATTCTCGCAGGAGTACGAATCAGGGAGGTGCTAGCACCCTATCCATACTTGGCTCTCGAAAGCCGCCCCCATTTCTGTACTCTAGCCTAGCTCACCTAGAGGCCAGTGTTCTTCTTTTCTATTTCCCTGCTAGGTCATCCTCGTGGAGTATGCCTAGCCTCCAAGATAGTGTGATATGCGCCTACCCTCCAAGACCTGTTAGCCCTTGAATGAAGGAATGCCCCGCCGCCTTTCGTTTAATTTTTATTTTGATTTTTATTTTTCAATAAATTTCAAAATCAAAACTAGGGGGGGGGGGCCCGAATAGGCATTTATTGCTTCTAATAAAATTCGATCGCCTCCAAGTTGACTTATACTAAAATCTATTCCGAACTGTATCCCTCAGGTATTTGCTGCATCGACATAGGCATAAGCAGAGAAACTTCCTTCTCCAGAAGCAAAACCCGCAATTCATTCGGTATGCTTTGTTATATACTCTAAAATGTCATCTACGTTATCAAAATGTTTCATGTCTTTAATCAATATTTCCAGCATTTATAAGTATTTTTAATTATGATAAATTATATATACCCAATTAGGGAGGCCTAAACCCCCCCAATACTGCCGGACAAATTAAACTTTTACAGTAAGACCGGTTAAGGAGTTAAAGTAAATTCAAACCCCAGATGCGCTTCTAAAATTTATTTTTCACACTTCTTGTTGTTTTTTTTCTCACCATGTATACAAGTCAGCACTCTTTCGAGTGGGGGCCCATCGTAAACTACGATGGGTCCCCTATCCAATTTATTAACAATTGGCATTCGCTTTTTGTATGTCCTATACCCTCTAATAGCTAGGTAATATCACTATTACCCCTCCATCGGATTAACCAGATGGTTATTATAAGGCTTACCCTGTTCCTTTGTATGCACCTTAATGATAGCCTTAGGGTCTCCCTCTACGCCGGAGAATTGTGATAGATCAATTAATACATTAAAAGCAGTATTAATTCATTCTCATTTTATCGTCTCAAATACTTTCGATTTACTGTTTATTACGACGCCTCAAACGGGAATTCATTGTCATTACCCATAGCTATCTAGCCTAACAAAGTAGCTTCCACGTATTTAGGAAACCCCTTGCATTGTTGATAAAGCTTAGCACCATTTCGTTACCAAAAAAGCACCTTCATCTAGGCTTAAGAATATTACATTAGCTTTCGCCACTCCCCCCGCCCTCGACTCCGAGGAGGAGGGCGGGAAAGCGCAGGTAGAAAAATATATATATATTTTGTTCCCGCTGTTTAGTATAGGAATCACATTCCTAAACCATACATAATTAATATTGATCTATTTTCTTAATGGATTTCCACCATATTGCATATAAAAACTTTCAGGTCGCACTTTTAATTAAACAGTCGTACAACACGATTTTATGCTTCCTTTTCTTTACCTGATATTAATCAGGAGGAACGGCACTCCTTCTCCCTAAGTTACGGTAGTTAGTTTGCCGAGTTCCTTTCGTCCACAAATTTTATCCTCGCTACACTAGGTCATTAAATTTGTTTTCTAGGTATCATTCTCTATCGAAGAGTGAAGGACAAGGCTAATGTGGAAACTTTAATTTTAACAATTTTTTTTTGTATCGTTTTAATTATCGTTTTAATTATGATTATAATAAGCAGCTTGAACAGTTCATAGTCTAACTAGAGGCTGCCTCCTCCAACAAGTTCCTAGAACTTGGTATTATGAACGCTCACGGAGGTTTATAAGAGTTTATAAAGAACCCGTCCCCCCGGCTCCGGGGAGAATTTTCGGTTTTACACTTCCCCCCCCCCCTAGGACCCCCAGGGGAAACACGTATTTGCTCTAATCCATCTTTAGTAATTTAATATCTTTAATTTCCGATAATCCTTCGGGTGGCTAACCTATATCTTCTTTAAGGCGAAAGTATATCTACCTTTATAAGGCTTCTGTTGATTTCTACTAAAATACATATCAATTACTCCTTTATGTATATTTAAGGCTCTTGCAGCCTCATGAATTGAATTATAAGCAGTAGTAGTTTTTTCTTGTAAATCAAATACTTCTATCTTTAAAGAATTAAGCATAGAAAGTGAGATTTTTTTTTTAGTTTCCTCGCTATGTGTTTTTCCTTTACGAACACCCGACATAATTCTTTTAGTTTCCTCCGTAAGTTGAATACCTTTCTTAGCATCCGACATGATTGTTTTAGATTTATCTCCTAGAAGAATGTTTACGGCCAGCAAAGACGGTTCTGCAAGTTAAAGTTAAGGACAGACCCAGGACTTTCACTAAAGTTCTTTCATTAAAATTTCCAAAATTTAAATATACTACATAAGATTTGCATTCAGCTAAAAATTTAGTCGCGCTTACGATGGCCTTCCTGCTTTTATACGTTGCTTAGTGTTCTATTTGAAAATCAGAGTGTTTAAATAAACCTTTATATACCTAACCCTGTGCCCCCCCTAGCTGATATTTAGTCACTATTTCTCTTGTCCTGAGTTATTTTAAAAACCAATTTGACCCGCTTCTCCTAAAACACTATCTTTTCTTTTATAAATATTAACAAAGAAACAACCTTCAGCGTATACAAACCCACTTACTCCCTCAGGATCATATATTACTGGATCTTTTATAATAGGTCTACTTACAGCCACCGTATTCGGGAATGAAGTCAGCAATTTATCTGACAGTACTCCAAAATTCATTGAAGCCTTAATATTTACAATTTCCTGTAGCCCACTATTAGTGAGATGTTCTCGTCTTAATATTAAATTTATTACTTGCTTAAATAGCTAAAAATCTACACGTTTTTGCGAAAGTAAAGGGTACTTGTCAAAATGATTAATAACCAACATTAAATCTTTAACTTGAGAAACTCTATAATAAAAGACATATCCCTAGGCAATGTATAAACATTGCTCGAAAGACTTCTGATGACGCACAGAGGTATGGCCTCGTCGACCCAGAGGTGTCAGCACTGAGACTCCGTTTAGCCTTCGAGGGTTAGGACTCCATGTTTCTCCTCCGATTGCCATCAGTTGCCAGCTAGTAATAATTAGTCTTTTGCTAGAATCGACTAACTGTACTATTTGAAGTATTAGAAAAAAAAACCAAACCTATTAGCCAAGGCTACCCGGAGCCCTTGGCGTCGCTCACGCAGTGAGCCGCCGATACAAAAATTCTTTATTTTCAAGACAATTGAAAAATTAGTTATTCAATTACTTATATAAAAATGTTAAAAACCGAGTTTCCTCGGCGACTAGAGTACACCTTACAATATTAGTCATATTGAAGAACCGTCTACTCGTTGCTCTTTTACAGTATTACTTAACTTCTACTGATTTAGATCCGCGATTACCCATTCCTATTACTAGAATCTCTAACGATATTACTATACCCCCAGGCATTAATGGGGCCACGTCTGACCTTTCGGTTAGATGCTTAGTTGTTAGAGCTTTAGGGCTTCCCCGGAGTTTGGCTCTTTATCACAATTCTGAGAAGCCTACTCTCATTTATGATTGTTCACTCAAACGCCTTCGTATTCTCTACTTGCTTACCTGTGATGGTATTCTAGGTACGGTTATGTGTTTAGCGTTTTTCCAGAACTTTTATCACTTATCTTTTGATATAAAAGTTGTTACTATCTAACAAGGTTTTCTCATCGTTTAACCCTTTAGGTAAATAAACTTAGAGGCCGTTACTTTTATTAATACCATAAGCTTAAGGCGAGGTCAACCTATTGGTTTACCTTTATCGTTACTCATATCAGCATTATCACTAGGGTTGTATTATTTTTCTTACAAAGAAAAAATCGTTTATATACCCTACGTTCCGCTACCCTGCAAACACAAAAGGTCTTCGACCTTTGTGCCTGCCGACAAGGTTTCGGTATATTATTTTAGATCCGTTAAATTTTAGATGCCTTTTTCAAAGTAACCACCCGAAGGCGGTTATAAACCAGTGCTCTGTTACGCATGGCAGCAGATTTATCTTACAAAATATAAACAAAATAAATTAAATTATTCCGCGCGAAGCGGCCCACAAAAAAACCAAAACAAAAAAAACTGGCGGCCGAAAGGGCACTGCACGCAACTGAAGCTAACTTTAGGTAGAACTTTCTCTGTAACTATTCATACCATGTTGTATTTTACGTATTCCTTCGAGACCCTCTTTTGTTAAGTGAGCTTTTTCTTGCATTAAACCGGCTACTTTAACAAAATCCTTAAAATTATCTCTTTTCACCCCTATGACGGGATATTTCTCAAAGAATGGGATTATGTTTTCAATTATCTCATTAATTTTTGTTACATGTACATCTATAATATCTCCACGTTTAGAAATTCTACCACAACCTAAATACTTTATTATACTTTCCATTAATTCTTGATCTCTATCCTGTTGAGTTAATTGAAATCTTAATTGAGCTTGATAACCTGTTGCATGGTGAGATGATTTAAAAACCCTAACCAAGAAAGATCCTTCACCACTCGTAAATCCTGATAATCAATTAGGATCTGGTATTTCTTTATTGACCACGAGAGGTCTATTTATTGGCTCAACATCTGGGAATGCTTCCTTTAATTGATCTGGAAGACCTTTATTGATTGATGCTTTGATTCCCACAATTTTCGATAGTCCTTCATGAGTCAAATGTTCTTTATTTTTAATCAATTCATACGCTTGCTTAAATAAAAGATAATCAGCCAATTTCTGAGTTATCAAGGGGTACTTATCAAAATAGTCAATAACTGCGCCTAAATCTTTAAAAGAAGAAATTTGTAACTCACTGTAAGCAGAACGTGATGACTTAGACTTTTTTAAAAGAATACTGACCTTTATAAAGTTTTTGAGAATTTTGAGCCAAATACTTAGAAATTATCGAAGTTTGAATACCTAAGGCTTTTGCCGCTGCACTGAGAGAATCATAAGTAGTTGCTTGATAATTTTTATTGTCAAATACTTCTACTTTTTTACAAGGTTTTCCAGATCCTTCAGGTCTTGGTTTCCCTAATTTAGCATCTGCCATCTTTTTTCGAGATTCATCGGAATGTTTTTTCCCAAACATTGTATTATTTTCCCCTTCTTGAGCCTCCGACATTTTTCTACGTGTTTCATCAGAGATTATTTTACCAATCATATTTTTTTTAGCCTCCGACATTTTTTTACGAGTTTCATCACTATGAGTTTTCCCAAAAAAAGGATGTTTCTCTCCTTTATTAATCTCCGATAACTTTTTCCGAGTTTCATCGGAATGAGTTTTTCCAAAAAAAGGACCTTTCTCTCCTGCTTGCAGACCTATCTTAACAATAGACATCTTTTCTTCCTGGGAGAGTTTCAGCAGAGTGCTTTAGTCCAAAAAATGGAGCTGCAGGAACCTTTGATAAATTGTACTCAGGGTTCACTAGTTCAATATAATAACCTTCTCTTTCTAAACACTTATCAGCTTCACAGTACTCCACAATAGTAAGAGAAAAACTAGGGTAACCATGCTTCAATAGAGCACGACAAATTGCCATAGAAGAATTTCTACCTAAATAGTTTGTATTAAAATATTGTAAAAGTCTTATTGAAAGATTTCCCCAGAAGAACCTATATAGGTTTTATTGTTTATTAAATTTGTTCAAAGATATATGCCAGATTTCTCTTTATTATCTTTAATAATTTTATCTTTATCCAAGGTAGAATATATTTTTACTGGAGCTAATAAAAGAGATAAGAAAGGATCAAAGGAGAAGAAATCTAATAAGAAATATCAATCAAAATAAAGCAAAGTAAAGCAAAGTAAAGCAAAGGAAAGGATAAATTTTCCTACCCCTAGGGATTTTCTATATATTTTTCCTACTCCTAGGGATGATCTAATTAATTCTAATATATCTTCATCCTTACGATGTAAACCTATCTGAAAATAAAGCCGAACTTTTAGAGGTAAAGCAGTTCTATTTTTTAGAGAACTTTCATAATTCTTATTTTTAATAATAGAAACACGGAAACAACCTTCAGCGTCTACAAATCCTGTAATAAATCAAACAGGATTTAAATTATTTTTTAAATTATTATTCATTATTGTTGTAACTTCTTAATTTTAATAAATATCGAGCAATAATCATACGATTATTCTAGGAGTAACTCATTGGTTTAGCCTAATCGCTCGCGTTCTATCCTGTCGGCGGTACACCTTACAGAGGGCCTTTTATCCCCTGATCACGGAGTGACCTTTCACTCTCCGCTACTTCGGTCCTTAGAACGCCGAATACAACCGTAACCTTTATGGGTTGCACCGTTTCGCTAATTCTAACTGCTGTACCTTTGTTTTTTGGAACCCTAAGGACTCCCGCTAACGTATAGGTATACGCCAAATCATATTCCTAGGCAATGTATAATACATTGCTCGCAAGACTTCTGATGACGCACAGAGGTATGGCCTCGTCGACCCAGAGGTGTCAGCACTGAGACTCCGTTTAGCCTTCGAGGGTTAGGACTCCATATTTCTCCCCCGATTGGCATCAGTTGCCAGCTAGCGGCATAGTTCCCAGAGTCGACTAGGTACTATACCCTCCATAAAACACCTAATAAAAACCAAAACTTACTCCAACTGATACAAGACAGTTCTTACTGCCTAATTTAATTTTATTTTTGCCTTCACAATGAAGGCTATTTGTTTATATTTGCTTAGAAAGGATTCTGCATTGATAGTTTCTTTCGAAACCCATTAGAGTACACCTCAAAATACACTTAAATCAAGTGTATTTAACTACCTTCTACTCGTTGCTCTTTTACACTTGTATAATAATATACTAGAAGTGATTTAGATCCGCGATAACCCATTACCCTTTCGGAATATCTTTAATCTTCTTACCATACTGGAATAATTACTTCCACCGCCCCGTAATCCTTTTAGATTTGATGTTTGGTAATTAAAGCTTTAGGGCGTCCCCGGAATTTGGCAGTTATACCCACATATGAGTAAATTCCTACAATACTCAGCAGGTCTTCAAAAAATGGCCGCTTCTAAGCCTATTTCCTGGTCGAATTAGAGAAAAGACTACCTTTATTTCACTTAATAATAATTTTGGAACCTTATTTTTACACTTGTTCTGGGCTGTTTCCCTTTTGACATACACAGATAATTCCTCTTTGCCAACATGTATATATATGTTTATAGGCTGAGCTGAGGAAGTTCTCCCTAAACAGTTCGTTCCGGCCTTAAGCGGCGGATGAACTATCCATTTAGACAACAGGCTAAAAGCCCGGTTATTTAACTAACTAAAGTAATTTTTCTTTTTTTTTTGTTTTTCATTTCTTGCGTCTCAGTACCCGAAGGGTTCTGGTTCCCCAATCATAAAATGGAAGGGGCTAGACGGTCGCTTAAGAAGTACTTGCAGCCTTCTTAGTAATAAGGTAAATACCTTTTATCTTTTTACCTCTTTTAATTGCATTATATACAGCTTGTCTTGTAACCCCTAAAAATTCCCCTGCTTCAGTCTGGTTAGTAAATTCTCGAACTTCATTAGTTTTCCTCACACTTCCATCGATCGCGTAGCAATTCCCCCTTGGCTTTTTCTCCAAAGGTCACACTATAAGGTAAGGGTGTCAGCCACCTTAATCAATGCTTCGACCTTGACATCTCGCCTTTCGGTTAAAAAAGCTCTTAGATTAAAAGCCAGTTTCCTAAATAAATAATTAATTTATTAATCACCCTCGAGTATTATTAATACCTGCGGGAGAGAAATAAAAATCCGGTACTAAAAGTTAAACCGGATTTGCTGAAACAACCATAGTAATTAGCCAAAAGAGATTACCCAGGGTCCATACTGTTAAGTATGATAACAAATAAAACAATTTCAATTTAATAATATTTTACATACACTTCCAGTAATAAGTATAATATTTAATTATATTTAGTATTTTTTTACTCCCCCCTTCGGAGGCGAGGTGAAACTGCGACTCCTTCACGTTCAAGAGTCTTCACTCTTATGTTAGCTAGAGCTGACGGCGACAGTGGGTTATTTTTCTTATATTCTGAAGTAGCAATGGACAGTTTATTTCTAGTTTCTTGACTGACAACCTTACCTTTGTGAGTTAAAGATAATATTTCTTTATGTTCAGAGGATATTTTCTTTTCCTTTAATTTTTTTAAAAACTCAGGAGTTATTTTCTTTTTTAATAATGCAATAGTCTCGGCACTATGTCTATAACCTAACGAAGAATAAGCAAATTCTAACACATTATAGTCAGGTTTCAATAAATCTAGATAATACTGTTCTCTTTCAAGTAGTTCAGAAATTGGGCAACACTCTATAATTTCTTAGTGAAATTTTCATGACCATACTTAAGTAAAGCGCGATGTATTGGCCGTTTTTCTCTTTTTAACATGTCTAATTTATAGTAACATGCTAATCTTATTTTTAAATCCTTTCCACTACCTACGTAAGTTTTATTATTTAGATTATTTATTCAACGATAAATACCTGCTTTATTACGGCAGTACTGAAGTACAGCCTTTTTAGATAGCTCCGCATTATTATAGCTAATTAAAGGGGATACCAATATATCACTTGAAGGTGATGATTTGCAAAAATTGTTATAGTTCTTAGTAATTGTTTTTGTGACTTCTTAAATTTAATAAAATAACGAGCAATAATCATACGATTATTCTAGGAGTAACTCCTTGGTTTAGCCTAATAGCCGCGTTCTTGTCCCCGTGCCTAGCCTTGAATATTCGCTAAGCCCGTTTATCTCGGTCGTCGAACTGTGAGAGGGCCTTTTATCCCCTCTTCACCCACTTTCAGTGGGCTACTCAGTTTCCTGAATGAACCGTAATTAGCCGTAACCTTTATGGGATAATCCGTTTCGCTCACCAGGTATCGACTGTCTGCCGTGTTCTTCGCGCTGACGTATAGGCATATGCCAATTCATATTCCTAGGCAATGTAAAATACATTGCTCGCAAGACTTCTGATGTCGCACAGAGGTATGGCCTCGTCGTCCCAGAGGTGTCAGCACTGAGACTCCGTTTAGCCTTCGAGGGTTAGGACTCCATATTCCTCCTCCGATTTGACACCAGATGCCAGCTTTATCCATCAACATATGTTGATGATCAGGTTACTAGAACCGATGGCTATAATATTTAGAGAACCCAGAATTTCGCTAGTATCCTCTTTACCCCTTGAACATTAAAATTACTTTATTGCCATTGCATCCTTTCGGACGAGGCTTGACTATATCTTAAGCACCACCTTGGCGATACCTACCTACATCTAGTCGATGAACTGCACACCTATAAATTAGGCGCTTGGCTGCGGATTACCCATTCACTTTTCGTGTATAAATTTCGATTTTACCGTACCACGAGTCATTACCTGTGCCACGAATTATGTTACCATACTCGCTTGGTTGAAATTTCTTTAGGGACTCCCCGTCAATTTGAAGGTACATAGCAGAAGGTTCACTTCCACCCATAGGCTGTATATAGGGTTACTCAGTACTCCCATACAACCTTAGCATTCTCGTCCCACAACTTTGACCGTATAAATTTAGGCCTGGCTATTATGGTTATCTTTAATCTTGAGTTATTTCTTACTCATTATGGTTTCTTTGAGTATTCATCCCTGATTTTATTGTCCGTATTTCATCTAAACCAGATTCAGTTAGATGGGCTCCAGATTTAACCAGGGACACTATTTTGCAAAAATCTTCAAAATTTTCCTTCTTAGAACCCAATAAAGGATATTTTATAAAGAACGGAAGAATCTTATCATTTAAATCAGAAACTTTCTTAACCTCATAATCTACCACAGATACAGAGGATTTTTTATAAATATTTCCACAGTCTAAATATTCCACTAAACTTCCCATTAACAAATCATCCCTACTATGTTGGGTAATTTTAAATGTTAATTGAACTCGATACCCTAATTTAGTATCGGATTTCGCAATGCCAACATAAAAGCAACCCTCAGCTTCCACAAATCCAGCTAGTCAATTGGGATCTGATATAATCTGATCTTCAACTTTAGGTTTTTCCACAGGAATAATATCTGGGAAAGCTTCTTTTAAAGTATCTGAAAAACCTAAATTAATAGCAGCTTTAATACTTAAAAGTTCACGGAAACCTTCAGGAGTTAGATGTTCTTTACGTTGAACTAGTTTAAATCTTGAATTCAACAGGTAGCCAAATAGAAAGAGTTTTCTTTGTCCCCTCACCACGACAAGTCGGGGGAGTTTCGTTCCCTCGAAACGAAGATACAATACTAATAATATAACTTTTTAAAAATATATCTTCCTTTATATGGTTTTGATTGATTTTTAGCAAAATAATTCTTAATAACTTCCGGACGGATATCTAGGGCTACCGCAGCTGCACGGAAAGAATCAAAAGTAGTGGTAAGATTAGTTTCTTTATCAAAAACTTCTACCTTTTGGCTAGGTTTTCCTGACCCAGATGGCCTATTAACACGAGCTCTTAACTTAGCGAGAGTCTCTTCAGAATGTTTGTGACCTATACGAGCTTCACTAATTTTTATTTTGGTTTCTTCAGAATGTTAAAATCCCAAACTAGAGCCAGCTTTCGATAAAATGTTGTACTCTGGCTGTAATAAATCCAAATAAAATTGTTCTCGGTCAATTACATCCGACGGTTCGCAATATTCAATAATTTCAAGAGTAAAATTAGAATAACCATATTTTAAAAGAGCTCTATTAATAGCCATGCTATCTTGTCGAATTAAGTACACTGCATTATAATAGTTATAAAGTCTTCGAGATAGATTCACACTACTCCCAACATAAGTTTTACCTGAGACTATGTTAGTTCAACGGTATACACCTGATTTTTCCTTGTTTTCAAGGAGTATCTGCTTTTTCTGCAAATCAGCATTATTATAAACCTTTACGGATGGATTAGGGAGGGTATGTAAACGCGCTTTAAATAAGCAATGTTGCAATTTGGGCGCTAAAGGAAAGGAAATTGTATAATTATATTTTTTAGTATTTTTCATGTTTTCATGACACAATTATATACCCTTTTACTTTTATTAATCAAGTTACATTCACAATTTGTACTTTTTTTAGTTCTAGGGTATAAATATCCAATCTAAACACATTTTACTTTCCCCTGACGCTTATCTTTAACCAGCCTCTCATTGTTAAAAATTGTAAATTTTGATTTGTGATCGCCGCACGCGCAAGGCCCCCAGATAAACACGGGGAAGCTTTTTTAAATAGTAAATAATTAGCTCGTTTTTGAGTTAACAGACCTATCCCATTAAAAAAGAGTTGAACATTTTCCAATAAAGCTCTATCACGATCATGTAACACTATAGTGAACTCATATTTCATAAATCCAGCTAAAGCTAACCATATTTAGTGCGCAAGCTTCCCAGCGATGGCTACTAACCGGTAGAATTAAAGTAAACTTAGCCCTCTCTGACAGTTAGGGTGCTAGCCTTTGCCTAATACTTGGCTGCGTGACAGCCTGCCATCTGAAATACACCTTAGCCTACCTAAAGGTCAGACTTAATTTATCAAAATCGCCTGAGAGAAAAACACTCTCAATATAACGATTACCCATTAGTCGCTAAATCTATCCGTCCGTAGACGATAAAATTAGTTATTTTATATCCTACCCCCCCCCCTACAGGGAGGGAAGGATAAAAAGGGGCCCTTTGGTTATGAAGAACCCCTCTATACTCAATATTTACCTTTTTGTAAGAATTTTGCTCAAAAACCGGTTTCCCGGCGACTAGAGTACATCTTACAGCATCCGAAGATACTGAAGAACCGTCTACTCGTTGCTCTTTTACAGACATTGTCTGATTTAGATCCGCGATCACCCATTTCCTTTCGTACATCTCTGATGATATTACCCTACCCCCAGTCATTAATGAGGCCGGTCTTCAAGTTTCCTTGTGACTTTGGTTATCAGAGCTTTAGGGCTTCCCCGGAGTTTGGCTCTTTTACACAAATTAGAGTTGCCAACACCCGTATTTATGTCTGATTCTTTAACATTCATCATTACCATTCCGAGTCCAATTACTCACCAGTAAAATCTTCACGATCCCCCGATATATACAAATTTGGTTTTATAAGACCAAAGTTGTCTGAGATCACAGTTCTGTACCTGCTATGATGTTAATTAAATGACCTACTTATATAGGTTTCGCGGAAACAGATATGACCATCTTTAGCCATTTTATTCTTGTTTTTTCAATTTCAAATTTCTCATTATCTTGGTTTTCTTCTTTTTTGGCGTATGCTTAAAAGCCAGCAATTTACAAAAAGAGTTTCGGGGCGTTTACTACCCCTAACTAAGTACTTTATTTTTTTCTTATATAATATGTTTTTTTTAATACTTTTTCTAAATCAAGTGATTTTTTTACAGCTGTTCTACTTACACCTATAGCTTTAGCTGCTTCAGTTAAATTTACATACTCCGTTTCTTCGTTAGTATTAATATTTTTAACTACAACTGGTATACCTATAAGTGCTGTGGTTGCTGCCGATAGTTTCGCACGCGTTACATCCGAAGCTTTAACCCCTAATCGTGCTAAAGAACGGGTTTTTCTTACCTCATCATCTAATAAATGATGAATTTTCATGTGATCTCTTGTCTCTTGACTATGTCTAAACCCTAGCGTGGATCCTGCCACTGTTAGAGTGTTGTATTCAGGTTTAAATAAATCAAAGTAATGTTGCTCTCTTGACACTGCTTCTTTTTTGTCACAGTATTCAAGAATTTCCAAACGAAAGTTCGAATAACCATATTTCAAAAGAGCAAAGTCTATAGGTCTTTTACCTTTCAATAGTTGACTCATTTGATAATAATCAAGAAGTCTTTCGTCGCCCCCTGCAGTAAACAATTTGGCAGGTGTGGACTGCCGACTAAAAATTTGGGACCAATCGCAGGAGCAGCAACAAGCTAAAACTATGAATTTATCTTTTCTATCTGATATCTACCTTTAAAAAGAAAGCTACTGCTTTTCTTAAAATGATACAAGAGCGCTTGCCTTGTTACACCTAACCCTTCTGCTGCTCTAGTGATTGAAGAAAAAGTAGAAGTAACATTCATCTCTTTATCAAAAACCTTTATTGCTGTACCCTTATCTACACTCATTTTAGTTTTTGCTGATTCTGAGAGAACTTTACCTAATCGAGCTGCCCTCAATAGAGCTTTTGTTTCTTCGGTATGAGTTTTACCAAATCGCGGATTATTTTTACCTAGATTAATCTCACTCATTAGTTTTTTGCTTTGTTCAGAGTGTTTTCTATTTCTAAATTTTTTAAGAGTTTCTTCTGAATGTTTGTAGCCTAAAAGTGACCCTGCTATTTTTAAGATATTATACTCTGGAGCTAGGAGATCAATATAATCTTGTTCCCTTTTAACAGCATCCATCGGGTCACAATACTCAAGAATTTCAAGTCTGAAACTAGAATAACCATATTTCAATAAAGCTTTATTTATACTCATATTACCCTTAGAAATCTGTTTAAAATTGAAGTACTCTGCAAATCTTTTTGAGAGATTTACGGAGCTTCCTACCGTAAGAGTTACCGTTTTCTTTATTAATTCAACGATAAACTCCAGCCTTTCCTCGATTATCTTTCACTATTAACTCTTTCTGAGTATCCGCATTCTCGTATATAACTACTGGATTTAGATTGTTTTTCATTGTTTATTTTGTTTTTTCTTTATTATTTTTGAAGGATTGAAGGCAAAACCCCCTAATCTCAAAAACAATAGAAACATAGATTTTTCATGATTCAAGCCAAAAATTATTACCTCCTTAAACTTAAGTGCTTCAAATACTTAGTTCAGATCACAGGTAACGCTATGTATAAACGTGATACATATAATCCATCCCAATATTTAATATAACCCCCCCCCCTTACACTTCACGTGTGGGGGGAGGAGGGGGCCTAGTTTTATTACTTAGTATGTTAACTCAACGATACACACCTGCCTTGTTTCTATTTTCCCCCCACAATCTGAGGTTTATCGACATCAGCATTAGAGTGTATCTTAACTGGAACAGGTAAGGTATGTAAACTTACCGGAGGGTGTTGTGGCAAATAATGTTTAATTTTAGACTTGAACCGGATAGAGAAAAGCAGCATATTGGATCTGTGATCATTATTATATTTTTCTCCGCAAGGGCGCAAGGGGATTTAATTTTTGCTCTAATATACTTCCCTCTAAACCCACAATACATCTTCAGATTAGCTTTTCTTCGTGTATGTCGCCTTCCCGTGCTATAAATAACACTGCCATCGAAAGCAGGTATAGGATGATCACAGATCGGGCACTATCTATATAATGCCAGTCATACGTGTACCGATACTTCACCAAAAAAAAGAGAGGTATTATGTTTTTATTCAATTAATGTTTTTATACTCCCCATAAACTAACCCTCTAGAAGAGGGCTTAAAGTAAAAAGCTTTTTATAACCAATTTATTGTAGCATTAATTTTATATTATATATGAATTTTAATTTGAATTTGTCGGCAGTAGTAAAATTTACTGTGCACGAAAAAAGCCAAAATATAAAACCCGGCTGAGTTGAGGTCCTTCTCCCTGAATAGCTTTAACTATCCATTTACAGAGAATAAAATACACTTTTTTTAATCTTTTAATTTAATAGCATAACTATCTCTTAAAATTTTGCCAGATTCGATTGTTTTTTTTATAGTAGTTCTACTAACACCTAGAGCGGCCCCCGCTTCGGTCATAGTTGAAAATTGTTCAATCGAACCTGTTTGAATGTTTGTACTTCCACAGCCACTCCCTGAATTGCTGCTGTAGCTGCTGACAATTTAGCACGTGTCGCATCCGAGAACTTTATACCCATTCGTGAAGCAGATATTTTTGCTTTTGTCTCTTCAGAAAGCACACGACCCGTAGCAGCAACTGTTAATTTAGCACGTGTTTCAGCCGATAACTTATAACCTGTATAAGCTGAACGACCCACAGACATTTTTTCTAATGCCTCTTTTGTGTGTTTATAGCCTAAACTTGAACCAGCTGTGAATAAAATATTGTATTCTGGCTTTAATATATCAAGGTAATACTGCTCTCTTGTCACTACGTTATTTGGTTCACAATATTCAAGTATTTCCAATCTAAAATTAGAATAACCATATTTTAGGATGGCCTTATAAACAATCATATTAGAACTAGCTAAACGACTAACACTATAGTACACGTAAAATCTTGTTCTCAAATTTATTGCTGATCCTACATAAGTTTTTTTATTCGTAAGATTCGTTAAGCGATAAACACCACATTTACCTTTATTTTCATTTAAAATCTGATCCTTTTGAGTCTCAACATTTTCATAAATAACAACTGGATTCAGATTGTTTGAATTACATGCTGATGTAGAGAAAGTAAAGCCATTAAAATATTTAATCGCCCCCAGCAAGCTTGCAGGGAGGCGACGAAGTAAAGGGACACTGTGAGAAGGCACTCTGGGTGGAGAAGGGTTAATACTAGATGACAAGCATCTTGGAGACGGTGTATACATTTATTTGTATTTTTATTTATTACTTTTGAAGGATTGAAGGCAAAACCCCCTAATCTCAAAAACAATAAAAACATATATTATTCATGATTCAAGCATAAAATTATAACCTCCTTGAACTTAAGTGCTTCAAATACTTAATCCAGATCACAGGTAACGATACATATAACCGTAGCAGATATAAGACAACCGATATATTAACTAACATACCTTCGCCCCCTGCAAGCAGCTTGCAGGGGGTGACAAAGAAAACAATTATACTCTCCAAGAGAGGCTCCTAAATAATAGTGGTTCGTATTTTTTTTTATAATATGACCCCGAAACCCGGGTCGTTGTGTGTATTTTATTGTCCTGCACCCTTTCGAGTGGGGCTTGACTATATCTTAAGCTTGCGCTAATCAACTTCTAGTCGATGAACTGCACTCCACTTGGGAGCTTGGCTGCGGATTACCCATTCCCTTTCGGGCATCAATTTCGATTTTACCATACCACGAGTCACTACCTGTGCCACGAGATGTGTTGCCACTCTCGCTTGGTTGAAATTGCTTTAGGGTGTTCCCGCAATTTGATGATTCAGAGCAGGAGGTTCACTCCCACATTGCGGCCAAAGGAGTTTCTCACACCCCTTTTTTATCGACCAGCTATTTCCTAGTCAGTTTAGTCTTTCCATATTTCAATAGGTTTCCCCATTGTTTAGACTATATCTTCAACTTTACGCTTATCTTAGGTTGTTTTATTTTTGTTTTTGCTATTTATTTGTTATATGTTTGTTTTATTGTTTCTAACTTTCTTTATTCATTGCATCTATAAATTCTTGTTTTGTAAGACGTCTTCTTTTACCAGATAAGTTGGAATCATATGCTAATTCTATTATTTCTTTAAAAGAAGTGTCAGATTTGTAACCACTAGTTTTTAGAATGTTACAAACCTGTATAAATACCTCATAATGCTGATATTTTTGTGTGTTAAATGTAACACCACTAAGCTTAGGCAAAATGTTATTTAATATTAAATCAACATTCTCAACTATTTTTAGTTTTCATTATATATATAGACATATACATATATTGAAAACGTGGGCGGAGCCCTCGCCATATTCTACACCTTCATTCATGGGTCGACCAGTATTGGTCTTGAATGAAGGCAAATGCGCGCGCGAGCGCGCCGTAATCTCTCCCCTAGCCCCCTGCAAGTATGCAGGGGCCTAGGGAAAGGCCTTTCTCTCGCTTCTCCCTAATTGTCAGTAAGAGTAAACATTAAAGTGTACCCTTACAGATAGATCGTGCCATTTAGACGGTTTCACCTAATATCCCTTAGGGGCCCACGCCTCCGCCCCCTAGGGTTTCCTTGACAGCCATAAAGTAGATATATATATTCCTCCAGGTTATTGCAGATACAGTAAATAATAAATCATTCTCTTTCTAGCACTTATCGTTAGAGAGAGCCCCCGGAGGGAGAGGATGACTCATAATCTCTTTGAGTATTCATCCCGGATCCAATTTCTATAATCTGATCAAACCCATCTTTTCTCAAATGAGCCTTTTCTTTCATTAATTCTGCGACCTTTACTAAATCAGCAAAATCCAATGCTTTTACACCTATGATAGGGTATCTCATAAAGAACGGAATAATGATATTATATACCTCATTGAAACTTGTAACTGTTAAATCCTTAGCATTACGGCTAGTTTGTAAAGAACCACAATTTAAGTATTTAATAATTAAATCTAATAACTCTCTATCGCGAATATGTTGAGTAATTTGAAACTTTAATTGAACAGATTTGCCTAGTTTAGATGTGGGAGATTTATATATCGTAACTCTAAAACAACCCTCTGCGCTAACAAATCCTGCTAACCAAAAGGGATCAAAACTTTTCGGTAATTGTACCTCGGGTCTCTCAACAGGAGTGATTCCAGGGAAAGCTAGTTTTAACTCATCACTTAACCCTTTGTTCATAGAGGCCTTTATTGCCACAATTTTCTGCAGCCCATCCCCCGTTAGATGCTCTTTTTTACTCATTAACTCTAAGGCGGATTTAAATAAAAGAAAATCAGCATGTTTCTTAGTTAATAAGGGATACTTATCAAAATGCGGAATAATAACATTATTGAAATCAGAAATACTACCTACTCTAAATGCAACCGCATTTCTTTTATTATCTAAACTGATTGCTCCTACACCAAAAAAAGAGTGGATTTGTTTTAACAAAACTAAATCTTTGCTATGCAATTGGATAGAAAAACCGGGAACGGCACTTCACCCGGTACTACGCTTATTATCTCTAGACATCCCTATAGAGAAGCTCGCCTCTCCATCGGTAAACCCTGAGATAAAATAGGGGTTTAATTTGCTATCGTTGGCGTCCCGTGGGGACACCGAAGGGACTTTTAAGAAAGGTAGAGAGAGCATTAGTGGATAAATTTCCTCACCCCACAGGGGAGGTATGGAATTGCCCAAGTCAGGACAACCAAAACACAGGCACACTAGCGCTGCTGTAGTAGCGGTCAATTTACCGCGGGCCGCCTCTAAGAGCTTCATATCCTTTCCTGCTGTAGAGCCTATCATTGCTTCACAGTACGCAATTCCTCTTTTCGTATTAAGAAGAGGGTACGCGGTTTTAAGAAAGGGTACAATTTTATTTGCCAGATGTTTCTTATTTAACACCACATATTTACTTCATGAACGTAAATCATACACATTACCACAACCAAAAAAAGTTTTAAGCTCATTTAATAATTCTCTACACGCTGTTTCTTGAACAATAGTAAAGTTAGCTCTAACTCTACGGTAGGGCTTGTGTTGAAAAGACACATTAAAACTACCATCACCATCTATCAATCCCACTACAAAATCCAAACTCAATGGTTTAGGGCTAAATGAAACCATTTCTTCATCCATTTCAGATTTATAATAAACACTAGGTAATAAACCATGTTTATCCTTTAAAAAGCTAATAAGCTTCTCTTTAGATTCAGACGTTCTTAAACTTGTTGCTTTATTAATATAATAACTAATATCAATAATTTCAAGTAAACCTTCTAATTTTAAATGCTCCTTGTTTAACATCTTTTGTACTATTCCTTTGTGAGGTAGGGACCCCCTTCACCCAAGCCATAAGACTTGAGGCTACCTAGTGACCCCCCTCCCGAACCGTACGTGCGACTTTCACCGCATACGGCTCTCCATCAGATCCCCACAGAGCGATACGCTACGGCCACATCAGCGCAAGAAGCAAAGTGAGATTACTATACCAAGTTAAGCGAGATACTAAACTGCCGCATACCGCCTTGTGCCTAGAGCGACAGATTCCCTGGACAGGAGGGGGATATCACCATACAAGTCCCCCCAAGATCTAGTTCTACGCAGCTCACGCCACTAACGGGCCCAGCCTCCCACACACTTACCAACGGCGATATTTAAAGGACGTACAAGGTATCAGCCTGCACATCTCTAACGGCCACTGGTACGGTCAGTCCGACCATATCCCCACTACAATAGCAAACCATCCCCCGCTTCTCACACCTCACCGTAGGACCCCGGGTTACCCCTGGGCCGGTTGGTATTCCTCAGCATGTAGTCTCCATCAATTAATCTCCTCATGGCCCAGAACGGGGATACCATTCTCAGGTCCCGATTCCGGGTACCGCCTCTAGTGGATTGGGCCCCGCCGCCGCAGCCGGGCCTATATACCGGTGCATAAAGCCGAATACTCCTCTATGTACGGACTCCTCCTTCAGAGACCTCTCGACAAGCCGCGATAGCGCGATCCTCAGGGGGGTACCCCTTACCCGATGCAGTCCCACCGTTATGCTAACATGCCAGCCCCTACCAGATCTGACTGGAACACTTCATTCGGACCCACCTCCATCAGCCGCCGAATTACTACTATTCCTCCGCCACCCTCACCTCTAGGCGGCAGTGGAAGGCACGCTCCATAACCTCATTATTACTTTGCGGCTACCTCCACTGCCCCCCACTAAGGGTAGGGCTTCCCAAATTCTAACACACCAGTCTTTGTACACTTAGGGCCTAATGTCCTCACGCCTAAAACCCCTTATTCCGAGATTGTGGAGAACTGTGGTATTTTGCGCCTGCGTGTCTAAATCAGACGCAGAGTTCTCGCGGATCTATGATATCATCCCGCCCCGTATTTGACAGGCACCGGCATCGCTCCCCGACCCATATGTACATTAGCTCGCGCGGTCTCTGTATTGCGTTTCCACCCTGCATCACTAGAGTTTCCGTCACCACGCTTCTCGAACATGCTACACTCCCCTCTCTGTTACCAGACTTGCAGACCTAGGATTACTGCCCTTTCGATCCGAGGATAAGTTCGACGCTTTAACGATTTAATCAACCACACTTCGTACCCCTAAGGGCGGGCTGATGTGCTATTAGATGGCGCACAAACACTAAATAAGATTTGAATTTACCATGGCTTAAAGGATGTCTATCAAAGATAGGCAATAATACTTTATCGATGTCGCTTAAGGATGTCACTAAAAAAGATACTGATTGATTACTTTTATTTTGTGTTATAAAACCAATACCAAAATGTTGTTGCATTTTTTTAAATAATTCTAATTCACTAATATGTTGACTTATCATAAATATAGGCTTAGGTCTTAACATCAGACCAGAGCTTCTTTTATCAAATACCACAGTAAAACACCCATCGGATTGGGTAAACCCACTTAGCCACCCCTCTGTAAAATTGAATTCTTTATTATTTTTCATGTCTTTATTTTTAATAAATCTATGGATGGTCATCACTTTATTTAAATATAAATAAGTATAAGTATAGTAGCTCACCAATATTCTTAGACTTTTTTGACAGGGCTCTAATCCGAATGAATTAACATGCATTTTTATCTTAACCTCTCTCACACCCTTGTCAATTCCCCCATACTCATAAGGTATGGGCGTCTCGTGTTTGAGAGCTCCATCCGCCCCACACCCTGTGTGGGGAGGGGATATACGTTAAATAAAAATTATTTCCCTTGCATGCAGTGTCTCTGATCGCCTTTCGCATGTCCTAACTGGCGAACCATATATGTAAATCCAGATTACAAAAGTTTAATTAATTAAAACTACCCCTTATACATCCTTTCGTCCCCTCGGACGTTCCTCGCGCGCGAGGTACTACTCAAACTCCCTTTTATTTCCCTTTTCTAGAGGTATTATTTATTAAGAGCTCGTGATGACCATCACTCTGAGTAGAAGAACTTATCCTTCATTAACACGTCCTTATTAAATATGCAGGGGGTACCTGGATTTAACAAGTTTTCAACAAAACCCCTAGCGGGGATACTGTAGTGCCGAAAACCAGGAGCTTTAAAGCTCCGGACAAATCATTCATGACCACAAATCACCTGAGCCCCACATTAGAATATATATTTTATATTTATAAGTGTAGGGGTCTAGCTACTGCAGCTTTTAGGTTCCAAAAGTAAACCCAGTGTAACTGGGAATTTTATGTATCTTTCTCTAACGTAAGAGAAAGCTTCCTCCCCCCCCCCCCCCATCCTAACCAGGGGAGATGGGCACGTTTCTCTAGATTTTTCAAGGACTACTCCTCTACTACAACTCTATTTACTTAATAATGTTTGAAATTTCACAATATAACTACATTTAACAATCTAACAATTTAATATTAACCATAATAAGGCAGAAAACTGTAAAGTGCTGGCGTGTTACGAATGCATTAGACTCATTCTTCTTAATAAAGAACCCGTAAATTAATTCGGTTAAAGTAAAAAAAATGCAATCGTCTCTTCTTTCGAATAAGTCGTTACGGGGTTATACTAAGCTAGTCCATTACTGAACATTTATATCGATACAACTAATCGATAGTTTTCTAAAATACTTAATAAACTTCCCCCGGTATTGCCATAGGCTAAAGCCCTTAGGTTTCACCGGAATAAGCCAGATTCTAACTAAAAATTACTCTTTAGTTGGGCGAAAGTTCACCAACATACCACAGTTCATCGGATATCTTTACAACGATACAGATTATCTCTTTAGCCCTTATCATTTTTAAGGCAAAGCTGAGATTTTTCTCCCTAAATAAAGGTTATAGCACTCCACGTGGAGGTTCTATCACGTTTTCCCTCCCTTTGTTGAACGTAGTAGCGAAGGGAGGTGTGGAAGCTAATCCTGATTATCCATTTAACAGATAATATAGTTTTTATGTTTTTCTTTTTATAATATATCTTTTTTTTACCAATCTATTGTTTAAAAGCGCTTGACTAGCCGCGGCTCTTGATACTCCTAAAGCTTCACCAGCTTTTGTTAAACTAACATACTCCGTTTTTTCATTAGTTTCTGTATCTTCCACGACTATTGAAATTCGCCTAGAGGCTGTAGCATTTGCAGTAGACAGTCTTTTTTTAGCAAGAACCTCCTCACTTAACACAAAGTTTCTCATTTTTTCAAGAGATTCCTCTGTGTGTTTGTAACCTAAGGTCGACCCTGCTGTTTCTACAATATTATAGTCTGGTTTTTGAGAATCCAAATAATATTGCTCTCTTTCTAATAACGATTTTTTTTCTCACAGTATTCTAAAATTTCTAAACTGAAACCTGAAAATCCGTATTTTAATAGTGCCCTTTCAACAGGTCTATTACTTTTGACCAACGAACCTATACTAAAGTATTTATAAAATCTAACGGCTAAGTTAATAGAACTTCCTATATATGTATTTCCATTCTTATTGTTAACCCAGCGGTATATACCCGATTTATTACGATTATCTGATAAAATTTTAACTTTATCAACATCTGCGTTATTATATTTAATTACAGGCTCAATATCAATTAATTTATTATTACGCTTGTTATCTAAGTTAAGTTTACCTAAAGAAGTAAACGTACGAGAGCGAATCTGCTCAAGTTTGTGTAAAACAATTTTTGTTGTGTATATTATTGTAGCTGGTATTGTATATATATCGAAGTCACTGAAAAGTGTCCATAATAGGCCCTCCCTATCAAACGACCGATCTCTTAAAATTCCAAGGACTCCAACCTCTAAGTAGTTACTAATATATTCTCGCAGGAGTACAAGTAAAGAGGTGCTAGCACTTTACCCCGTACTTGGGTTCTTGAAAACCCGCATTCTGAGTTCTACATTAGCCCACCTAGAGGCCAGTATCTATAATTCTAAAGACCAGTTATAGTGAGGTCTATCACTTTAGGATCTTAAATTTCGGCCGAATGACGGAGGTCTCCAAAACGTAGATATAAAAACTCATTAAAACTATATTTTCTTGCACCCTTTCGAGTGGGGCTTGACTATATTTTAAGCGTTATTCACGCTAACCACCGTTTAGTCGATGAACTGCACACCGTTATTAAAGCGGTGCTTGGCTGCGGATTACCCATTCCCTTTCAGGCATCAATCTTGATTTTACCGTACCGCGAGTCATTACCTGCGCCCCAAGTCACATTACTATGCTTGGTTGGTTAAGATTGCTTTAGGGTGTTCCCGCAATTTGATGGTTTATAGCAAAAGGTTCACTTTTACTTGAGCTATTACAAGGGCTTAATCTTGTATATAACCCGTTCGAGCTTTTAAAACTCTGACCATGGTAAGATCACTAGGCTTCGGGTCTAATACTAGATATTCACTCATTATATGATAATCGCTTTATCTAGGCATTGCTGCTTACATCTAGTATTAACTTGCTGCATTTATACCAATATTTTCATACTGGATTAGACTATACCTTCAACTCAAAAAAAAAGGTTAGGCAAGTATTCTTAATTAATCTTCCCTTTGTGTACTCGAACAAAGTGAAAACTCCCGAGGAAAGGTTGAAAAAACATAACTTATTTTATTGTACTTTATAAAGGTTAGTTAAAACTCATCTCTTAAGATCCGACAAATTAACTATCCTTTTCCTGCAAATTAGATATCTTTACCCAAATCTAATTTATAATAAAAATGTTCTAAGAAATATGGTCGGACTAGGTTTATCAATTTATCTCTAGATGTACTAAAGATATAGATTCTGGGGCCATTGGTTACTTTATGAAAGCTACATTCTAGATCAAATTTATTCTTTAAGATACTAATTAAAAATTCCGTTTCACTCAAAGAGAAAGATTCTGAACAAATGTATCGTCCATAAGTCAATACGCTAAACCTCTCGATGTTAATAAATCTTCTAAATTTGGAGGTAAAATCTTTTTACCTTCTGAATTATAAAATAATTCCCTATAGATATTAAAACAAGGTAAACTTAATGTCTGTACTTTTATAGCGCTAAAATTTTCTACCTCTATTAATACCACTTTTAATTTGTCTAGCCTGCTCTAATCCTTCCTCAGTTAAATGCGTTTTTTCTTTTATTAACAAAGCGACTTTCACAAAATCTTCATAATCCAATCTCTTGATACCCTCTAAAGGGTATTTTGAGAAAAAAGGTATAATTTTCCCATCAATATCAGAAAACTTATCCACTGTAAACTCAGCAAATTTAGAATCTTTTTTTGCATAAACACACCCACACCCTAAAAATTTAATAAAACTATTTAGTAATTGTAAATCTCGAAAATGTTGGCCTAGTATCAAATTTAGACATAACTAAAGGTTTTGAACCACAGAATTCTTTAAATAATTCATACATATGTTCAATATAATCTTTATTTATTATAGATTGTTTAAATTGTATTCTTGCATTACAATTTAGATTTGGTTTTTCCACTGTCAAGTCCCCTAACATGGAACCTATAAGTATTTCGTTTAAGATAGGAGATACGGTTAGGTGAGCTTTAGCTGAAACTCCATAGAATCTCTTAAAGCTAGAGCTACCTATATTCTGCCCAAGAGCTAAGTAATCTAAATTTCTTTTTTTCATGTTTTAATTTTATTATACTTCTTAACTATATTCCGATTGACGGTCGCACTAATCATTTCTGAAAAGCTTGAGGATCCTAACCCATAGTGAGTTTCCTGACCATTCACAGATAACTAATAAGTAAACTTTATGTTCCACAAAACTCTCCCGGCACTCAGCCGGTTACAAGATTTTCTAAATCAGGCTCTCCTCTGTTGTATTAGGGCCGGCTACCGATTTACGTCAAATAGCTATCTGCGGAAATCCTAAATCTTTATTGAGATATTAGGCGATAATCCTTGCTAGCTTGTAAGAATACAAGACTAACTTAAAAACCAGGCTTTTACAATATAATTATGTTATCGACAATTAGTCGTGTCTTTTCAACTTACTCCCTGGACTTCCAGCTAAGTAAGATAAGAATTACTTCCCATGCTTATTTGGAATTATGGAGTGCTGACGTGTTACCGATTTAAAAATCAGTCCTATTCTTTCGAATAAAGTCGTTACGGGGCAAAATAAAAATGAGCACAATGTGCTCTAAGTTTGTTTATACATACTTTAATTCCTAAGATTTATCTGCTTCCCACGGTATCTTCATAGATAATAATTCCTTAGAATTCACCGTTAGCATAATAACTATTAAATTATTATACCGGCGTTTTACCGCCATGAGTCAGTATTACAAAGAACTTCACAATTCTCCTGGGCAAGCAATTCACCCATTATGCAAAAGGTACGCTCTTATTATTTATTTAAATTTTGATCGAGCTGCTTATAAAACCACTATTTCATTACATTTCCCTCACGGTACTATGCACTATCGCTTAATATATCATATTTAGCCTTAGAGGAAGGTTCCCCTTTAATTATTCAAACAGACTTATATCCATTTTACTTAATAACTTATAGGCTTTTCTACTTTCATTCACACTAATCATAGAATCTCCTTTGATTTTTTTTCCTGAAGTTACTTAGATATTTCATTTCACTTCGTTTTTTAGTCCCCCCCGGAGGGGATACTTAATTTCTCTAAGAGCTCATGTGTCAACACAATTTCAATTTTTTTTCTCTTTGATATATTGCTAGTAATCCGTAATAGTTTCTTTATATACTATCCATAATTATTTTAAAATTATGGTGGATATTACATTCCATATCGTTTATTAAATCTATTTTTGGTATAGAATACCAAATATTAATGTTTATTAATTTACTTATAGAAAAAATTTGAAGAAAGGGTGGGGTTTTTAGAAGATTCGTCCCCACCCGGAGGGCGATTCTGGTTGCTAGAATCTTTTTGTAACTATATCGGATTATTATGGTTCGAACATAACTAAACCCCACCCCAAATGAGGCGCCTAACCAACCTGGCTCTAATCCGTTTAGATTTAATCATATTATTTAGTCCCATCGCCGTAGCGTGAATTATGGGACAGCGACGCGACGCAACCCCCCCCCCCCCTCTTTAGTCCCAGCGGGTTGTATATCTCCCCCTAAAATCTATTTTTATTTTATAAAACGCTGGACCTTTCAGCTACACAAAAAAAAATAAGCCTAGGCAGCGATCGTCTAGAAATATATATATATATATATATATATATAGGCGTTATTTTTGGATATAACTGCGCGCGCGCCGATGTATTTTATTAGTTTACAGAGAATATCCGATTTGAACGGATGTGACTATATTATTAGTCAAATAAGACTCAAGCTTATCGCCTTAGACCAGACTCAGCCAATTCTCTTTTCTTGGGCTCCTCCCAGGAGTTTATCTCCCAAAAAAAATATAGCAACCAATTAAGGCGGTTCGCTCTTTAATAAGTTATTTTGTTTAGGGCTCCGCAGCCTTTATAAAATTAAGTGTTCGAGATTATGTTAGAACTTAAAAAGCAACTTAGAACTTATAAAAAATGCCCCCATTAGAACTTGGCTAAGGGCATTAACACCTTAGTAAAAATATATCTTTTTTTATAAGGTTTAATTTGATTACGATTGAAATAATCAGTAATAATTTTTTTGTCAATACTCAAGGCTCGAGCTGCTTCCCGATAACTGGAATAGATAATAGTTTGATTTTCTATTAAATCTAAGACTTGGACAGCAAATCCTGGCTTGGGGTGTTTAGTTCGCTTTTGTTGAGCTAGGCTTTGTTTTAAGCGAGTAGCTTCGGAGAGAGTTCAAGTCTTTTTAGGTTTAACTTTAATTATGGGAACGGGTCTTTCTCTAATCAGTAAATGAACCAGTTTAACTTTGAAAAGCGTTAAAGAAAGACTCAGAGAATGATTGCTAGTTATTAAGGTTTGCTTAGGAGGTTGGAATAAAACTAATTGCTTATCAAGGGAATTATCTATTACCGGGTCTTCTTTTTTATCTTCAAAAACTGGTTCATAATCTTCCTTTTGTTCCCTATAAGCATCATCATAATTAGCAAAGGAATCATCAAAAAAGGAAAGCTGTTCAATAGGACTAAATTCCGCCATCGGCACTTCAGCATTTGGTGGCTCCGCGACAACGGTATTTTTAGGGTCAGTTGGCAAGTTGTACTCCGGCTGATAAAGATTAAGATAATACTGTTCTTTTTCTGCCAACTCTTCTATATTACAGTGGGCTAATATTTGTAAGTTAAAACTAGTTAGACCATCTGCTTTTAAAGCTTTATTTAACAAATAGTCTTTACTATTTCTATCAGAGGTGATTTTATCTAATTGAAGAGCATATAAAACCTGACCTAAATTTGAAGTGGAGCCTATATAGTGGTTTTTAGTATTCCGATTAATTCAGCGATAAACACCGGCCTTGTTTTTATTTTCATATCAAATTTTACCTTTTAATTTGTCTAGAGGTGATTTATTATCTATCCGATAAGTTAGTAGGGGCTTAAAGGTAGCCTTTTTTTGACTAGCTGTTAATAATTCCTCTTCCGTTTTAAACCGATTTCATTGGTAAACCTCTTCAATTTCCCCATTGGCCAATGAAACATAGCGAAACAAATTTAATTTAGGCTGATATTTAGTGTGATAGTGAACTAATCTTTTTTTTAAATCAAGGTCTTTGTTGCTATCTCAAGACTCTAATAAATATAAGTCATAGTCTTTTCAGTCTTGGTGTAATAATTCTTGGTAGTGAGTTTTAAGCTGAATTTTAGTTTTTTTCTGGATGGCTTTGGGAACCTTGATATCGGCTAGTAATTTCAGCATTTCTTTATTAAAAAAGTCTTTTAAATAGTCAGTTAGATTACAACTTCCTTCAATAGCATAAAGAGAGGTTTTTTTAGCTAAGAAAAGAACAATACCACCTTGACCAGTTAAATCATTAAGCATCTTGGTTTTTTTAGCTGAGTGATTAAGGCTAGTATAAATCTTTATTGGGTTTAAACTATTAAGAGTTTTCTCAGAGAGCTTAGGTAATAAGTTTTTATTAAGAGTTTTATTAGCAAACTCAGAAGTAGAATAGTAATTTCTGAGCAGAAAAGGTCTGAAACTAGGGGGGAACCCCCATGTTAAGCCCGAAACTAGAGAAACTTTCAGGATTAGTTTTAACATGTTATTATTTAAGGAATAATTTAATAAATTATTTTTAACTCTCTAAACCCAACACTAACGATAGTGAGGGACTAAACCTAACCAGCCATCAGGCAAAACTAATGTCTGAGACTTTATAGAAATATATTACTTTTAATGATTTAGTCGCTTAAAAAAGAAAAAAATCAGCCTTAAGTAAAGTTAGAGATTATCCCCACTTGCGAGCAAAAACTAACTATTTTTTAACTATTTTTCGTTTACGCCATAATATTAGTAAAGCTGTTCACGATTTTTTTCATCATGAAAATTTTTATTATGTTCCTACTCCTATTATTACTAGTAGTGACGCCGAAGGAGCTGGCGAATTTTTTAATGTTATTACTAGTGAAAAAGATTCTTTTTTTCCTAAACCGGCTAGTTTAACGGTTAGCGGACAATTACAAGCAGAAGCCTTGGCACAAGGGCTAGGTAAAGTTTACACCTTTTCACCTTGCTTTCGGGCTGAAAATTCTCATACCACTCGCCATTTAGCAGAATTTTATATGATTGAACCCGAAATGGCTTTTGCTGATTTGGAGAAAGTAATTAATTTAGCAGAAAAATTGGTTAAATATGTCTTTGATTATGTTATTACTAATAATATTAAAGAGTTGAAATTTCTCGAAAAATTTAATAAAAAGGAGCTCATTAGCAAATTACAAAAAATACTAAATTCTGATTTTAAAAAAATTAGTTATGATGAAAGCATTAAAATATTAGAAAAAGAAAGGAATAAATTTGTTTTTAATGATATTAAATGGGGAATTGACTTACAATTCGAGCATGAAAAATATCTTTGTCAATATTTTGATAATCAACCAGTTTTTGTTACTGATTATCCCATTCATTTAAAAGCTTTTTATATGAAAAATAATTCAGATGAAAAAACAACCTCTTCTTTTGATTTATTATTGCCAGAAATTGGTGAATTAATTGGCGGTAGTATGCGAGAAGATAATTATGAAATTTTACGAGAAAAAGCTTTAAAAATTGGTTTAGATACTAATAATTTGAGGTGATATTTAGATTTACGTCGTTATGGCTATTCTCGCAGTGGAGGATTTGGTTTGGGGCTAGAAAGATTAATCATGTTTATTAGTGGCACCGAAAACATTCGCGATGTTATTGCTTTTGCTCGTTATCCCAAACATTTAGATTTTTAGTTTAACAACCTTTAAAAATAAAAATAGAATAAAATGGTAATATAATCATGTTAAATCCTAATCAAGTAAAAATATTCCTAACTAACATAGAGGACTTTATTTTCACTCGCGGGATGTTTTATTCTCGCAAGACTTATCCAGGCTTAGAAGACTATGCTAATAATCTAGAAGAAACTATAATTGGTAAACTGTTGATAACGAAAGAGGATTTTGATAAGTTCAAGCATAAGTCTAAGGATTTTTTCACCAATACACAAAAAGAATTTTTATGAGAACAAGCAGGTGTTATTAGGCGGCCTCCTATTTATTACAAAATTATGGGGTTAGGTCACTATTCAGCTTATAACTCCACTAGCAAAACTTATCTTTTTCAGGAATGTGAAACTTCGGAGGATTGAAGGAATTATCTGAAAAATTTTGAGAGAAGATTGGGTAGATTGCGTGATGACCGCCAAAGAAAAGAAACCGGTAAAATGTCGGAGCTTGGGGTGTGGAATAATATTGAGTGTTGCCTAAATGATGCACGACGTGCGGGGAATTTTGACTTGGAATACCAAAAATGAGAACCAGCTATTAAAGCCTGAGAACAAAGAAATAGCACAAGTTTTTATAGCGACTGAAACTGGGAAGATTTATTAGGAAAAGAAGGAGTTATTTATCAAGGAATTTTTACCGGAACTAATTCCTCCGTCTCTGCTAATCCTAATTTAAATAATCAGAGCCCCCACATTCCTCGCTTTACCAACTATGATAACAACCCTAGAAGTAAATCACGGCAAAGTAATAGTACCATTATTAACTCTAATTCTCCCTTACCCCAACCTCATAATTATCAGTCAACAGTTTATCCTCCGGTTAAACCCCCTAAAATGAATAAATCAGATTACTCTGGTGGAGTAGGAATTTTCGGAGTTATTCTAGTCTTTTTGCTAGTAGCATTAGCAATAGTAATCTTAACTAAAAGAAAAAAAGAATAAACTATTATTCTTAAAAACTATAAAATGATAAATATAACTAAAATATTATGGAAAACTGTGTAAACTGTGTAAACTGTGTAATTAGTAATAATGCTCAGAATGAATTTGATATAGAAGTAATTAGAAGTAATGGTTGACTAACTTGCGGACCTTCTTTTAATTCTTTATATTCTCCTCCTGACCTTAAATTAAAATGAGGTGCTTCACCAATATACTTCAAAGATAAAAAACATGCTTATGAAGATTGTTCCGAATTAGCATTAGACCGAGAATTAGATGTGGCTAATAGAACAACTGAATGACATATTTGTGAATATTCAATATCAAATGGAGGATTAGTTTGTGAAAGAATTTATGATAGTAATGAAGAATATTGTGCTAAGCATAATAGAGAATGTCAATATTATCAGTGTAAAAACAGAGAAAGAATAAATAATGAAAGCTATTGTTCTTTTCATGCTAAGAAATGTGAACGTTGTCAAACTAGGCAATGAATAAACAGTGAAGGCTATTGTTCGGAACATCAATATAAATGTGGAACTTGTGAAATTCGCACCAACAAAGAATATTGTTCCCAGCATACTTATAAGTGTTATGTTAACAATCAGTATTTTTGGTATCACTCTTTTTCCTGTTCAGAAAGAGTGGGCGAATCAAATCGTTATTGTTCTAATCATTACCGAGCCTGTGAAAATTTTACTCTTCGTAATTGTCCTAATAGAATACCTTATTCTCAATCACTTTGTAATCTTTGTCAAAACAGTGATTTATGTCTAAAAGGTTGTGGTGCCAGAATAACTAAATATACTCTTTATTGTTCTAATTGTCAAGAAAAGAAAGAATTAAAATCTCTTGTTAAACAACGAACCTCTATTACTGGTAATATTGAAGAAGTAGAACGCTTTAAAACTTGATGAAGTAAAAATAATATCGCCACTATCATTACTGAAATAAATAACTCCTATTGAGTATTTTTAGGAGTAATTGACCGCAAGCCTAATAGTTATGGTAGAGTAGAAAATAATGAAATCTTTGTTTTTCCCACTAATCCTCATGATACTAAATGAGGTATTTATTCTCGCAAGCAACATAATTCTTTATCTGCTGCTCAATCGGAAGCATCTTGATTAAGAACTAAATTAAATGGTGATAATCCGATACTAGTTATTCACCCACAAGCCAATAATTATACTTCTTTTAGTAGTATTGTAACTAAACCTTATGTTAGGGAAGAAAAATTACCATGAAATTTAAAAAATCATCAAACTGATGATTATTTAAGATTCGGGGATATTCTAAAAATTTCAAGGGTTAGTTATTATCACTTTGCTATTTATTTAGGTAAAGGTTGAATTTGTAATTATCAAAATGATACTGGAGCTATTTTTGACACTTATGAGAATTTTTTGACAGACGGCGGTGGTATTTCTGCAAGTAGTGGTTCATCTTCTTCTAGCTCAAGTAGTTCTTCTTCTAACTCTGCTAGTAGTAATGCTAGTAGCGCTCAAGCTTCTCCAGGTTATTCAATACAGGTGGCAAGCAGTTATTTGATACATCTTAACATGCCTTTCAAAAATTATGAAGAGATAAAAAAACACTTAGCTAAAGCTATTAACCAAAAAATGGGTAAAATAGGAAATAGTTCACATGAATACTGTTTAGCATCAGCTAATTGTGAAAATTTTGCTTTTGGAGAAATTTGTGGATTTTGATTTTCACAACAAGCAGATTATAAATCTGATTCAGTGGTGAAAGCTTGTCCTCGTATAAACAATAAATTAAAAATAGGTTTAAAATTTGTGTTTTTTGATGACACCTCTTCTCATTATGGTTGTAAAGCTAATGGCGGAAGAAAATCTATACTTTTAAAAGAAGAAATAAGAGAAACCAATAAATTATTTGACAGCTTAACTTCTTCTAATTGTGATTATGAAAAAGGCAGAATAGAAGAATACAAGTGTGAAATTTTATCTCCGCTCAAAATAAGTGATTGTGTGATAATGTAGTTTATGATTATTGATACTGATTCACTTATTTTTATTTTTAGAATTTCCTTCATTATTCCTCTAATTTTACCTATTTTCTTTCTTTTTAAATTTCCTTTTCTAGTTAGAATTATTCTTTTGTCTATTTCAACTACTTTTTATTTTTGTTTTTCAATACTTTTTTTTACTTTATCTTCAGATAGAAAATTTGGAGGCTTATTTTTAATGATAAGTTGTTTTTTATGCCTTATGTTTCTAATATTTCTCTTTTTGACAATTTATTATTATAAAAAGTATCATGAATAAATTTAATAATACTGGCAAAATTCAAAACAATGAAATATTTATTTATCCAACTAATCATTCTGAAACTAGATGAGGTATTTATTCTCGGGAGAGACATCATTTTCTAAAAGTTCTAATGGGGGCATTTTGGAAGTTCTGGGTTGCTTTTTAAGTTCTAATGTTGCTTTTTAAGTTCTAATGGGGGCATTTTAAGTTATAACCTAATCTCAAAAGTTATAATGGCTAGGCCCGGAGGGCCCCAAAGGGCGTTATTTTTGGATATAACTGCGCGCGCGCCGATGTATTTTATTAGTTTACAGAGAATATCCGATTTGAACGGATGTGACTATATTATTAGTCAAATAAGACTCAAGCTTATCGCCTTAGACCAGACTCAGCCAATTCTCTTTTCTTGGGCTCCTCCCAGGAGTTTATCTCCCAAAAAAAATATAGCAACCAATTAAGGCGGTTCGCTCTTTAATAAGTTATTTTGTTTAGGGCTCCGCAGCCATTACGGCCTACGTTTTTAATATATAATATATAATATATTATATTATTAAAAACTAAAATTTACCCAGCCTTTCTATAATGAGACTAACATGGTTCTTTCAAGACTTGAACTTGAAACATATTCTTATCAAAAATACACTTTACCAATTAAGTTAAAAAACCGTAGTCCCTCCTCTTTAGTAGTTTAAGGAAGTTAAACTATAAATTTCAAGAAATATATATATATATTTATTTAAAATAGTAGTTTAACTCCCCTACACCCCGCAGGGGGGGTCAGAGGCCGGAGGGGAGGGGGGGAAGTAGTAAATTATATTACTTATAACAAGAGCACTCAGACTTGAACTGAGGAGTAGAAGGTTGAAGCTTCTTATTTTACCGATTAAATTATACTCTTATTAATTAAGGTGGAGCCATTTAATGATTACTAAACTTAATAATATTAACTTACAAGATGCCCCGGACTCGAACCGGGATATAAAAGGTTGCCTCCCGGAGTCTTTAGTCGGCTCCATTTAAAGACAAAGTGGGGAGGCTCATCTTTGATGGGAGGGGGAGTAAGCTTCCCGGATCTTTTGCCTATTGTTTATTTACTTATAGTAATTAAAGCACTCGGACTTGAACTGAGATATAAAGGTTGAAGATACGTAAAACAAGCGAAACAGAGTAAAATGTAGAGTTTCCATTAGAACTTTTACCCCCAGGGTCCCGGGCCCCCTGGGGGGGGGGGCGAGAAAATTAAAATTTGATAAAAGGACCCTTTTTAAAAGTTTTAATATTTACGACCTTAGAACTTCTAACCAAAAAGCAACTTAGAACTTTTAATATTTACGACCTTAGAACTTCTCCTTGATGATTTTTGTTGTTCATTGTAGCTGCTTGAGGATTTCAATTAATTCCTGCCCCAAAAGTAGCAGCTTCGAACTTTACTGCTGTTAAAAATCGAAGAGGATTGGCTAAATTTTCAAAGGTTGCTTCAGTGGAAATTTCACATTTAACGGAAATGAAACCAAACTCTCACCTGTAGTAAAGATTACCTGGTGCAAAATTAATATATAACTTATAAGGTAAAACAAAACTTTCTATTTTTCTTTGTTCTAATGAGCAATGACATTTAAGCTTGTTAGGCCTTTCTTCACCGATTAGATTATTGCAATTAGCACATTTGGGCTTAATACCCAGAAAACGACCATTAGCTGTCATGGCAATATTATTGAATAGGTAAAATTGAAAAGTAGTATGGTCTCATAAATGAGGTTGTTTTTCAAATCTTTTGATTAATCCCCTTTCTAATGTTCCCTTTTTATCCTTAAAAAGAATTTCTTCTAGTTCTTCAAATTTATGCCAAAAACTTTCATCATCGGGAAGTTCATTTGGTCCAACTGTTAAATATGCTTTATTATCAAGTAAAGAGTTAGCTAATAGGGAAACAACCCTAAGAGGATTTAAACTTTTCGTAATATTCTTTGCAGAAAAGGCATTATCTAATTTCTGTAGGTTAGCTGTTAATTGGATATTTTTATTTATAACTCTACTTAGACTAATATCGCTAGGAGCTTCAAAATTATCTTTCTTAAATCAAGTAACATCTCTTGTTGGTTTGTTCACCATAGAAAATAAAGCAAAATCAGGTTGATAAGAATGCATCGGTTGCTGTCAAGTCTTCTTAATGCTTAAATTTTGACAAAAATCAAAATGCATTCTTTTATTAACATCTTTGATAATATTACCTTTTTCTAAAACACCAACACCTCCAGTATTTAACCAAGTAGGATAACGAAATACGGGCATTTTTTAGCTTTAATTTGCAAATAAAGAGTATAGTTATCAATATACTTTCAAGAATCAATAAAATAAAGCTGCTTTCTTCATAAAATAGCTAAAACACTTCGGTTTAAATCATAAGCTTGCTTTTCTAAATCCTTTCCGGATAATTTTCCTTTTTTCTTTTCAGCCGACTTTAATTCTTCTAAATGTTCTTCATAGAGATAAGAATAAGGGCTGTTCTTAAACTCTTCATAAGTTTTAAAAGCTAAAAGGCTTTCTAGGTCTTTTTTAATTAACTGATCTTCTTCTTTATTTAGATCTAACTTATCATTAATCTCTTTAATAATTAAGCGTTGAATTTTACGAATAATTCAAGTTATAGATTGTTCATGAGCAACAATAGTGCCAAAATAATTCTGAGTGACTATTTCAATGCCATCATTAGCATTTCAGACTACGTTACAATCATATTCAGGAAATTCTGTGTTTTTTATTCAATCTTTAGCTTCTTTATATCTTTTCCATTTAGGGATAAAGTTACCGTCTTTAGTTCAATAATTTTTGCCTTTTTTATCCTTAAATTCAATTAGGTTAATCTTTTGCGTTCAATATTCGGGGTTAACTTGGATGTCTTCTAATTCGACAAATGGTTTGGGTTCGATTCTTGGCATATTATTTGGTGATTACTACTTTTGGCTTAGTAAAGCCGTGATTTGGTCAGTTTAGGTTTAATTCTGGAGATAAAACGCTTTGATTTTGTTCATTCTCAGTTCTAACTCTAATTAGGGTTAGCTTCTGTCCTTCTTGGTAACGTAAAAGTTCAACGGGTGTTACTTTGTTCCAAATTAGTTCAACTAGTTAAATCCCTAATTGGCTTATTAATTGCTGGGTCAGCATAGGCTCTTACGGTTTTATAAACATTTTATTTGCTCTAAGTAAAAGTTATCTTGATTAGGAGTTATAGCAGGATCTTTTTTAGCACAAATTTCTTTTCACTCTTCTCAGGTAATTTCGCTGCTGTCATCATCTTTTTTCTTTTTAGTCTGAGGGGTTTGCTGTTCGTCTTCTTCCTCTTCTTCAGCAGTAGTAGATATTCATTTTCTTCTACCACTCTCTCCTTCTCTAAAAATCTTTCTAAAAGCCAGGGAAATTGGTTTTTGAATACCGAAAATGAATCACTAATAAAGAACTTTTGAACTTCTACCCTCAAACTAAGCAGGGTAAAGTACTAGCTAAGGCTAAACTAAAAAGAAGCTCGGACAAGGCAGAGACAGGGTAACGATGATGGATGGTTGGCTGACTGTAGAGCACTTTCTTTGAAAGGCTCGACGTCGCCTACTCATTATCATTCGTATTCCCCGTCTCGCCTTCCCGCGTAAAAGAATTTAACACCATATGAACAACAAAATAATTAATTGAAAAGAGATATATAAAGATCCTGCTTTATTTCATATTTACTTAACCGAAAGAAAGAGAGGTAAAACCGACTCCAAAGCTTGAACCTTCTTAGAACAAATCACGGCACCTAACTCTCAGGTTAAGTTTGCCTGACTAAGAAGACACTGACACGATAGTTTAGAATGTACTAAACCTTACTTTCAAGATTTAGTTTATAAATTTGCTGAAGAAAAATATTTAAATCCTAACCATTTTGATATTCAAGAACAAGGTTTATTTTACCAAGGTAAGAAACGCATTTATTTTTTTGATTTATTCTCCTTTCGTAAAGCCCGTGGTAAAATAGCCAGAGGAACTAACTTTGCTGAAATAGTTTATGAAGAAGCAATACCAATTGATCAAGAAGTCTTACCAAGAGAACAGTGAAAACTAAGAGACTTTATCCAATCACTGAAACGGAATGAAGACCAACCTTTAAAAGTAACTTTTCTCGCTAATCCTTATATTTTTAGTATGTATTTTTTAGATGAATTTGCTGACCGAATATTTACTTTACGTAAGGATGCTGAGCAGTTAGCCAAAGATAATAAAAACCAAGGAATTAAAGCTTGGTCCAAAGATGGTCAATGGTTTTTATATCTTAATTTACTGCCAGGAGCACCTGATCCACACTCACTAGCTTTGGAAGAAAGAATTAATCCCTCCTTGCGTAATTGAGACGATTTTATGTTTGCTTTGAAAACTAAGCAAGATAAGTATAAAAAATATCAGATTATCCATGCCGTGCAAGACTTTTATTTTGTAGAAATAGGAGAGCGTAAAAAGCAAAAGAAGTATGCTCTGATGCATTTCACTAAGAACCGTAAAGAAACTGATAATAATTTAGCTAATTTTTGCTTTAATTTAGAAGAAAAAGCCAAGAGTAAACTAAAGAACTGCGTTATCCGCGAGAAAGCACCTTTGCTTAATAAGTGAGTAAATATGCTTAAAGAGCAAATGCTCTATTTTACTGATTACCGTTCTAGAGATTGATTTTTAGAACAGATTAAGATTAAATAACTATGACTATTATTAAAGACGCTAACTACTGAAAAGAATACAACCAAAAGCGCAAAGAGTACATGAAAAACCTAATGCGAGCCAAAAGAGCTCAGGCTAAGGTTGCTAACAATAATTCACAAATCCCCGTTGCTAACAAAACTTTGGTTGCTAACATCCCTGAGATAGTTGCTAACATAACTGAAGAAATTAAGGTTGCTAACACGGTTGCTAACAGCCAAGAGTCTAAAATGGTTGCTAACAAAGTTGTAGACAAGAATTTGGATAAGGTTGTAGACCTAGAAGTTTACAATGCCGAAGTTTATAAAAGAGCCAGTGTTCTAACTAAAGACCCCGAGGCCTTTTTTACCTTCCCTGACGGTAGAAAGATAATTAGAACCATCTGTGGCTGTAATTTAAAACCTAACCAAGACCCTAAAGAATGGTTTAATTATACCTGATGCTTAGATAATTGTGAATATTTTACTGGCTGAAGGAATAAAGCTATAAATTATGAACCATAGAATCTTAGCAATAGATCCTTCTGGTACTGGAACTACTGGCATATTCTTTACTAACGGAAAGCAAGAAGGGTTTAATGAATATAAGCATAATTGCTGAAAGAATCATTATTCTTTTATTGCTTCATTAGTAAATCTATATAAGCCTGATTTATTACTGTTTGAAAACACCAACTTTATTAATAACAGGAATAAAGATAGCCTAAATCTAATTAGATTACTGGGGGCTATAGAGTGGGTTTGCCTATAAAAGAAGTGCAAAGCATAAATGTTTTAAAAGTTAAAGAGCTGAGTAAAGCTTTATTCGCTGGCACAGCTACTATTCCTAATCTAGAATACCAACCAGGTAGAGGCAAAGGATGGATATTTGCTGGTAAGAGGATTAGCATTCACCAATTAGAGGCTTATTTGGTTTGGTATTTATGGAATAGCTAGTAAAAGGTACGATTTCTGCAGTATCTTAAAGTTCTAATGCCCTTAGTCAAGTTCTAATGTTGTCATTTTAAGTTCTAATGCACGCATTTGAAGTTCTAACATCCTAAAAAGTTCTAAGGGCTAGTCCCTCCGGGCCCCAGAGGAACTAAAATTTACCCAGCCTTTCTATAATGAGACTAACATGGTTCTTTCAAGACTTGAACTTGAAACATATTCTTATCAAAAATACACTTTACCAATTAAGTTAAAAAACCGTAGTCCCTCCTCTTTAGTAGTTTAAGGAAGTTAAACTATAAATTTCAAGAAATATATATATATATTTATTTAAAATAGTAGTTTAATGAAGTTAAACTATAAATAATATTAGTAGTTTAACTCCCCCCCGCGAGTCCACTCTTCCCCACCTTATGAGGGGGCTAAAGAAGAGGGGGAAGAGGGGGGAATCGATAATTAATATATTCCCCCAACTCCGTGTCCTTCAGGACCAACCAAAAACGATTGGATTTCATTTAGTTTTTAATAATATAATATATTATATATTATATATTAAAAACGTAGGCCGTAATTCCTTATCTCGAACATTTAATTTTATTTGAAAATTAGCTTGGTAGATGTCACCCGGTTTTGTAAGCTTTACTTCTAGTCATAATTAAGGTAAATGAGCCCTCAGCATCTACTAAACCTGTAACCCATTTTGTAGGCGGAGCCTACTAGTCCCCAAGGGCCTAACCCACCGGGGACAAGCCCCCCCCCCTTGTGGGCTAGTTTGGTTTTTTATTGTAAATTGTGGAGCATCTATACCCATTACCGCATTTCGGTATGCTTTTACATAACCTTTTGAGAATAATCCATTTTTTTTTTCAGTTTTCCATCCCCCTCTTTACGTCCCCTCATACAGTTCCCGGGGGGGGGGGGGACTAAAGAGGGGGATGGCAAAATGCAGAAGGGAATTATGAATTCCATCCCCCTCTTTACGTCCCCCCCAACCCCTCAGCCACGATCAAGTGTGGGTGGGGGAGGGGGGATGGAATTATGCGCATAAAAACGATTATAAGGAAATATAGGTTGTACTATACGTCTGGCATAAAATGCAGTTTTTGAATAAACCATAGCCCCCTTCCCCCCCCCCTACGCCCCCCCCCTCATCTTTGTACACCCCTCTCCTCTTTGATGGGGGGGGGGTTGGTTGCAGGGGGCGTCAAATATCCGGACGATTTTTGTTTTATTTTTTTTTTAATCTCAGGGACGTCGGCGCGCTGGCGCGCCGCCGTCCCTTTTTGGGGGCCCGGCGGGGCTATAATATATATAAACAGATCAAAACTAGTCCCCGAGGGACTAACCCGCAGGGGACAACGCGCCTTGCGGGCTAGGTGTTATTGCTGTTGAATGGAATAAACCCTTAAATATACCTATTCGGTTATCTAGATGTAATATACAAACTGTCATATCCCATGATACCAGAGTATAGCAATATAAAAATAGCTAACATTAAATAATGTAAATTCGCGTCTTAAAGTGGCCGCATTGACTAATAATAGAAATAGATTACTAATTAATAGCATTACCTTTAACCGGGAATTGAACCCGGTGTTGAAGATTTGATCCACAAGTAAACCCCTTTAAAGGTTTTTCTGCATTTTAGTAAAAGACAATAGATGCAAAAAGATCTGGACCCAAGGCACGGAAAAGAGATGAATCGAACATCTAGGTGAAACAACACGGCATTTAGCAAATGCCTCGCCCTACCAATAGCAACTTTTCCAATTTTTACTTTATAAATTTTAGTCCATGCAGAGCAATCTGCATTTTTTTTTGTAGCTGAAAGGTCCAGCGTTTTATGAAAGTTGCACAACAAAAAATATGTGATCATAGAGAGCGGACAGGGGCCCCTGCATCGAATAAATATATAAATATATATTTATGCGTTTTTCCCCGGCCCCGGGTCCGCCTTAAAGAGTATATATTTTATTCGCCCCCTGCAGTAACCAATATAAATATTTTGTGGTTTACTGCAGGGGGGCGATGAAGAGACTGCCCCTTCCCCCCCCCTTTCCCAACCCCCACCTCCACACGTGTGTGGTAGGTGGGGGGTGGGAGGACACGATTTTTTTATAAAAACAAATCGATAATTAGTGAGGGGGAGACTAAATATATTATTACTGGCTGCAGCAAGCAACCGCAACGCTACAAAACTAATAAATATATATATATATTTATTAAAAAAAAAAGAATTTTTTGTTTTTAGTTATTAGATCCAGCATTTATGGCTCAGCGTGCGGAGGTCGGCGATCTAGTTTTATATAAATATGTAAATCTTGTTTTAAATATATATATATTTAAAACGTTAGACTTTTTCGAGCTAGGCCGGCTTCGATCCAGCATTTCCTTTCTCGACAAGAAAGGCCTTTACCTATTAAGTTACTAGCCCTTTTAGTGATCAAAAAATATCTTGGGGGGGGGGGGGCGGAGCCCACAAAATAATTAATAATTATTTATGGCCAGCCGAATTCGAATCGGCACAAATCACGTGGAAAATGACTAGTCTACCAGTTAACCTATGGCCATTTTTAGAATCCTACTGCATTATTATATCTAAAATAAAAAATATATTGTTACTTTTAGAAAATGAAGAATATTTAATTAGTCATTATTAGTTACCAATCCCCCCCCCCCCCAGGGCACCCCTCAGCCACGATCAAGTGTGGGTGGGGGAGAGGGGTTACTAAAATTAAGGTAATCGGGACTCGAACCCGAAATATTATGATTAAAAGTCACTTGCTTTACCAATTAAGCCATTACCCTTATAATAACTATATTATTTATTACTAACAACTCTTTATAAAGGTTTATTCGTCCTCCTTCGGTGGATGAATTAAATCAAAAAAAATGATCTAGGACCTCCATACTTTTGAATCGAATCTACTTTTAGTAACCAAGTTTTTTGTTTTGAGTTTTACTAGGCGTCACTTCGCTTCTGTTATTCCTCCCCCCCTTTAGTCCCCAGGGGGCCACCAGGGGGGGGGGTTGGGAAGGGAGGAAATAGAATTACAAGAAGGGACTAAAAAACACAACAACTTGCCTTATTAAGAAAAATTATAAAATAGAATTTTTCTTAATATAAGAAGTATTAATAACTGTTAATAAAGCAAAGATAATTAGTATAAGTAAACTATCATCAGCTAAAGTTAAGAAAGGAATTAAAATATAAAAGATTAAACCAGTAAGTATGTATAAAGCGTAAGTTGTTATTAAACAGTATTGTTTTGAAAAAGTTTAATGGTAAGCAAGGGGGGGATTATTATTTCGCTTACGCTCATAAAACAACCCACCACATATATATTAAAAAAACTTTTGACCTTTTTTTATAAAGAAGAATACCAACATTCTCTCTTTAACCCTTTTTCATCTATATTATATATTTTATATAGTTTTTCTATTAACTATGTTAAATATATTAAAGTATTTCTAAAATTAGGCGGTAGATGATGGGATTGAACCCATGTCCTATAAATGCCTAATAATTACTTACTACAACCATATCCTATTTATGTCTTTTAATTAGTTCTAAAATAGGAAAAAGAACTAATCAGTCAACTACTTTTTGTTTAAACGCAGAGCCAATTAAGAAAGTAATAAAAATATTGGTTACTTCCAAATATTATTACGAATTACTTTATTGGAGCAAGTAATAAGAACTAGCACAGTTTTTAAACTGTTGCGTAGTTTTGTCCTAGGTTGCTAGAAAGCAATTCCACAGGAACAGAAAAGGAATTGTCTTGATTTTTTACTTTCAAGTTTGGTTGCTATAATTATTTAATCATTCAAGTCAAAACTCACATCCCCATAAGTAATTTTAAAGAAAAAATCAAATTTTTAATGCTATTTATCTGCTAAACGTTTTACTACTTCAATAATAGTTTTGTTTTTTTTAGTTAACTCTATTCCTTTTTTTCAATCAAAGGAACCGGTTTTAGTATTGTTTTTTAATAATTCTTTTAATTGTTCTTTATTCATGATTATTAATAAATTTTAGTTCTCATAATATTCTCTCCTTAGTTAACTCGATAGCCAATTCTTCATTATCACTCGTAACTATGTCTAGTAATAATTTTTCTCATTTTTGTAATAATATTTTATTATCTACTTGGTCTTGGAATTCAAAACCACAAGCATAAATAAAACTAACCATGCTTAATAAAGCCGTTCGTTTATTACCATTAGTAAAATATTGACTACGAGCTAATTTTACTCCTAATTGAGCTCAAATATCTAATAGACCTAATTTCTCTTTTTCTCACTTATAAATCAAAGAATAAACAGCACTTTTATAACTATCTTTATTTAATTCTCGGTGATGAGAACTAATGGGAGTAATTTCTTTCATTATTTGAAATTGTTTAATTACTATTTGGTTAAGGTTATCATATAACTCTTGACCTAACTTTAATTTAATAAGTTCTTTATTATTATAATCAACTTTATTTATTAATTCTCAATCTTTTTCTCAGTTAAGATAGTAAATTTTTGTTTTAATCATTATAATCTTTATTATTTCTTTGTCTTTTCGTAAATATCTAAACTCTTTTCTAGTACTTCCACCATCATTATTTTTTCTTTAAGGGCTATTTGTTTTAATCTTCAATAAAAGTCTTCTCTAACTTTAAAGTTTAGTTGTTTTATTCGGCCACTAAATCTTTTATCACTGGGTGCTAATTCCGGAGAATTAATATTTTCACTAATATCTTGGGGAATTTCACCAAAGGCTTTTCTTTTTTTTGACATACATTATATACTATATTTTAATATATCTCTATCTTTATATCTCTACTTAAATACTAGGATAAATATAAATCTATATATCTATCCTTTTTAATAAAGAATTTATTAGTTTTTGAGCTTGTTTTTTTAAACTGGGATAATTCACTTCTAAGATACTTTTACCTTCATTTTGAGCTTGGCGATAAGAGGCTCGTTCATAAAGATAAACGGGAATAAAAGAATAAGTACTTTCTTGTAAATATTCTTGTGTAGCTAATACTTCCCCAGGAGTAGATAAATGATTAAGAACGAATAAAAGTTTATCTTTATTAATACCTTGAGCTTTTAAAGCATTAAATTCTTTAATAGCAGGTATTAAATCATCCCGACTAGCTCCCACTGGTTGAACAAGTAAATCAGCTTTTTCCGCAATTTCTTTAGTGGCTTGACTAGTGCGAGCCGGAGCATCTATGATTAATAAATCATAATCTTTAGTTACTTTTCAGCAATCAGAAATTTTAGTAAAAGCTTGACTGTTGATAGTAGGTTCAATATTGTTTTGTTTTCTTCATTGAGCTCAACCATGACTAGTTGTTTGTTGAAAATCACAATCTGCTAATAAAACTTTTAATTTCTTTTTGGTGGCCTCAGTTGTTAAAGCTCGAGCTAAAGTACTTTTTCCTACTCCGCCTTTTTGACTGATAAACGCGATAATTTTCACTTATTACTTTATATTATTAAATAATTTTAGTTGGAGCGCGGAGCATTTTTATTACTTCTTCTTTAATTACTTCCTCAGTTGTTATAACTCCTTTTTTGGTAATATTAAAAATCATTTCCCCGTCCTTACTCCTGTCCGTCGGATTCCCGGCCGGACCAAGGCCCGGAGTTTTGGGGCGAGATTATTACAATAAATATCAAACTAACAAAAGTAAAATGTGAGAAAGTAATATTACCTTATTTTTACTTAATTCTAACATAATAGTTAATTAGGTCAGGAATAATAAACAAAGATAGATTATTTAATAATCTATTACTTTTAATCATAGTTTTTAAGGCCAGTTTCTAGAGGGTATTATGACGCATAACATAACATCAAAATAAGTTAAATGACTAAACCTTGAAAAGCCTGAGGTTATACCAAAAAGTATTATAAAAGATGAGGTAGATTAGGAGGTCGTCCGGTTAAATATTATTCAGCTAATCCCTTAGCTGAAGCAGCTAAGTCTTATCGCCGTCGTAAAGCTCGTGCTAAACTTACTGCTGGTGAAAAAACTGGCTTTTTAAACATGCGAACTGGAAGAATTAGAAAATATCCTAATAATGCTGAACGACAACGAGCTTACCGATTAAGAAAAAAACTTAAAGAAGCTGTTTAAGTAAGGTTATTTTCTTTATTAACTACTTAAAATAATATATAATATTATATGCCATGTTAAATTCTAATCAAGTAAAAATATTCCTAACTAACATAGAGGATTTTATTTTCACTCGCGAACAAGACCAATTAAAATATTTAATTAAACAACGAACTAGTCTTCCTGGTTTAATCCACGAAGTAGAACGATTTAAAACTTGATGAAGTAACGATAATGTGGCTACTATTATTACTATAAATGGTAATTATTACTGGGTATTCTTAGGAGTAATTGATAGAAAACCTAATACTTATGGTAAAATAGAAAATAACGAGATATTTATTTATCCAACTAACCATAATGACTCTAAATGGGGTATTTATCGCCGAAGGGAACATGATAATCTAACTTCGGCTGAAAGAGAAGCTAATTGATTGCAAAAGAAATTAAATGGTGATAACCCCATCTTGGTTATTCATCCATGAGTGAATAGTAGTGTTAGTTTTGACACATTTGTTTGTGAGCCTTATGTAAAATTTTATAATAGCCTCCCATATAATAATAACAATTGAGATAACTATTTAAAGCCTTTTAGTGTAATTAGAGTTAAAAAAAAAGAAAAAACCTTTAAAGTTGAGTTTTACCATGTCGGCGTTTATTTAGGAAATAATCAAGTTTGCCATATTTATGATTACGGAAAGGAAAGTTTAATGGAAGCTTGTATTACTAATCGATTGATATTTTTTTAGGTGATACCTCTACTACTGAAAGGTGTGGAGGAGCAGATGCTTATCAACCTGTTATACCTTTTGGCAAAAACATCGCTCAACGAATAGCCTGAGCGGATGAAGTTAAATATCGCAAGGGTGAATATGAATTATTTAATCGTAACTGCGTTCATTTCGCTCATATGATGATTTTTTGAATTAATTATTGTGACCAATCTGCTAATAGGAACGGTGTAGAGCGATTTCTAGCAAATTGTAAAAAGCAAATGTGAAATTGAAAAGCGTTTATAAAACCCTTGGGATGATTTACATATGACATTATAAAATCTGGTTGGAATTCTAGTGAAGTAAATAATGGCAAAGGCCAAACTATTAAACTAATAAATGAAATTAGTGAAGTAAACAATAAAATCAAAGAATTAAATAATCAAAACTCTCAAAATATCCAAGAACAATACGAAGCAAGAATAGAACAACCTATTAATATTAAAGATTGTATAATTATGTAGAATTATGGATATTTTACAAACTCTCGGTTCAATTGCCGTTATATTTCTTGAAAATAGTTATCTAGGGTGAATTAATAGCTTATATGCTTTATTATTACCTATGGTTGTTGCGCTCTTTTTGTCAAAAAAAGAAAACCGATTTTTAGTACTAGTGCTTCCATTTTTTCTCTCTTTTTTCATTATAGATTGGGAGAAATTTTCGTCATTAAGTAAGAGATGAAAGGTATTAATAATTACTTCTGTAATGGTATGAGTAGTATCATTTACGTTATTTATAGTAATGATTAATGTAGCTGGAATTGGACCTCGACCTTAAACTTTAAAAATTACTAAAACCTTTATTTCTCCTTATTAATACGGCAGTTAGTTATTTTTTTATTACTGACCTAATTAACTAAACTGTCCCAAATAAACCGAAATAGCGAAAAACAAAATAAACCCATGAAAAAAGCAGATAAACCAATAAAAATCACAGAAATAAAAATAAATAGGGAGGAGAAAATTTTTTTTAAAAAAGAAATAACCTCTAAAATTATTTTAAATGATAAAATAAGAAAATGATTTGCGGAAATATAAAAATTATGGATTGTAATACTGCTATCATCTCATTATCATTTGCCCACGTTTTAACATTGGGGATTTTTGCCAATTACCGGATTAAAGTAAATAAACAATTAATCGAACTGGAAAAAGAAGAGAAAAAAGACAAAGAGAAAATCAGCAACATGGAAAAAAGAATGAAATTTTTAGAAGAAAAGATCCAAAACCGAAAGTAATTTTTCGAGTAAGAAAATTAAAACATAATTTTAACTTTTTTACTGGGAAAATTAATGCGTCCCACAAAGCACCTTTTCAGATGCTTTGAGATATAATCATATTAGTATCTCTTAATAACAATGCAAAGGGGCAAAGTTAGAGAATAGTTTAGATTAGAAAAATGCCTATTAATAATGAATGAGAAACTGGAAACAAACCCTAAATGCCCAGAAGTAACAGAATTCATTACTAAACGAAATTAACGACTAATAACAGATTTTTCTAAATGTCATTTACTCTTTAAACAACTATATATAACTATATCTTTATTTTATATATTTTTTAATGACAGATAGGAGGATTGTTTTTTTTTTGTTAAAGCTCAAAAACACCGATTAAATCGGCTTTTAAGATTTTTTTCTTTTTTTTAGATTATACTTTAGTATAATCTTTTTTTTCTTTTTTTATAAAAAGATCTATGCTTGTGTTGTGAATTTATGAAGAAAACTTAAAAAATAAACATAAATCTTTAAAAGAAACTAAAAATAATTATATATTTAAACAAAACTATGACAGAAGAAAACAAAAATACCGGAAAAGATTTTGACTCTGTTCAAAATTGGAAAATATCAGAATATAATAGATATAGAGAATTAGAACTAGAAAGAGATAAATGGAGAAACGATTGAACTATAATTGACAAAGAAAATAAAAGATTAAAAAAAACAATTAAAGAAAAAGACGAAGAACTTGAAGATTGAGAAGCAAAAGATTTAACCGGTAAAACGCCGAAAACCAAAGAACAAGAAAATTTCGAAGAAAAAGTAAAACAAGAAAGAAAAAAAACATTTAATAGAAATCAGAAATGGTCTTGGTGTTGGAGTTACAACAGGGATGGGGGCATTTAATCTTGTTGGCTCAATTGCTTTAGCGCCAGTAACTGGAGGAGCATCTTTGTTCTTGGGCGCTGCCTCTAGTGTTGCTGCGATAGGTGGAATTGCTACTATAGCAACTACTGGCGAAATTAATAATAATAAAGGTTCAACTATTTGTCTAAGAAATGAAATTAAAGAAACTGGGCTCCGCCCAGGCAAGTTAAATAATCAAAACGCTCAAAATATCAAAGAACAGTATGAAGCAAGAATAGAACAACCAGTCAATATTAAGAACTGTGTAATAATGTAAGGTTATGGCTGGTTTCGAGTGAGTAATTTATGCTATAGTAGCTTTAAGTTTTTTTTCCATTTTCTTAGTGAGTTGTTTTATTTATTTAATCATAATTGAATATCGAAAGAGAAAGAGAAATCCAAAACATAAATAAACTATGAATTCTGTCGTACCTTTTAAACACTATAAAAAGATAATTAGTCAGTTAGTATGAGCCAAAGATAAAGATTTTAGGAAAGGTAATTACAATCTCAAAAATAGAAACTGCGAACATTTTAGTAATATGGCAATATTAGGTATTAATTATTCACAGCAAGTAAAAGAAAGAGGAAATAGTATACTTTTTTGACAATTTGTGCAAGATTAAAGTTCTAATGTTCGCATTTTTAGTCCCTCCTCCCAGAGGGAGGCGATGTTGAGAAAGTTCTAATGACAACATTTTGTTTAGTTCTAATGTACGCATTTTAAATTAATTAATTAAGACCTTTAAAGGGATACGGAGGAGTTGAACCCCGTGTTTAAGATTTGCAATCAAAACTAGAACCCCGTCTAAACGTATCCCACTATCTCCTCGCCAGTATTATAATATATAAAAACAAAGTATTATGAAAAGCATCGAACAGTTAGAAACAAAAATTAAAGAGCTGGAAGATGAAGTAGAGTATTAAAAAAAATGAATGATGCTTTAGCATCGATAGCAGGTAGAGATAAAGTTAAGGTTACATTTTTAACTAAGCTCCACCTTAAATAGATGCTCTAATCTTGTTAATTGAATGCACTTATAAGTTTAATTTCTTAAATCTGGTGCGGTAAAGGTATACCGATAAAAAACTCCGCGTGAATCCATAAGGAAGTATCTAGGGTCTCCACCCTCCCCCGGGGAGGATATCTACTTCAAATACTGCGAAGTAGGGACTTATTTGTTGCTTACTATTTATTTGGCTTTGCAGTGCAAGTAATAAGTTCTAATGGAAGCATTTTTGCTTCCTTCGCGGAGCGGGAAATAATAATGAATAACAATTTACTTATTCGGAACTTACCCTTAAGATATCCACTAAGAATGGAACCGGGCAAAAGTCGCACAGGAAATCTGTCTTTAGAAGGATTGCGTATAAAGGTTTTGTTTTTTTACAACAAAACCAGTGTTAATTACAGAAAATAGAGCAAAGATAATTAAGATAAGTAAGCTATCATCCGCTAAAGTTAAGAAAGGGATTAAGATATAAAATATTAACCCAGTAAGAATATATAAAGCGTAGGTTGTAATAACACCAGTTTCCATACTAGCAATATTCTTACTTAAAATTAGTAATCCTTTTTCTAAACCAAAGGGTCCTATTAATTCTATGGAACCCTTATCAAGAATTTTTGTAGTGTGCCCACCTAAAGTTAAAATACCTCCAGTTACGAAACGGTTATAGAACAATTCAACTAAAAAACGTTGATTAAAGAAGCCAAATAAATTGTAACCAAAACGAGTAAATTTAAATGCCATGATTGAAGAAGGGAAAAATTCAGATAAAATTACAGCTAAGATAGAGAAGAAAATAGTACAAAAGAAAGGAAGTAATTTGAAGAATGTAGGTACTGCAAACTCCGTCTCGATCATAATTTCGTGCGAAGGATGAATAAAAATACTGTTATCGGCGAAAAAACTAGAACCTAAACCAATATAGATATCCCTAGCTATATAACCAAAGAATATAGAGAAAAGGGCTAAAAGAATTAACGGGATACTCATAAAAAGATCACCCTCATGTGCTTGTTTATAATTTATTAAAGGTCCATTAGGATTAGATAGGAAAGTTAAATATAAAACTTTAACTGAGTAGAGTGTAGTAAAGATTGCTCCTATAGTAGCAATAAAGTAAACTACAATACTAGAAAAATAAAATTGACCAAAAGCAGACTCAAGTATAAAATCTTTTGAATAAAACCCGGTAAGTCACATGGCGATCAGATTTATCGTACAAATATAAACAAGATAGTAAAAAAAAATAAACAAATTCAATTTTGTCGCCACCTCCACGCTTCGCTAGGTAGGTGGGCAGTTATATTATAAATGAAGCCAGGCGCCGCTGTCGCCACGGTTTAATTAATTGGTTGATGAGTTGTGTGTTCCGGTATTGTTCTTCCTCGATTCATTCCTGCCTGGATTTGTCTGATTTGCTCTATCCCTTCTAAAGTTAGGTGAGCTCCTGAGTTAATTAATTTTACAACTTCTTTCCGAGGTACTACGACATATAATCGACAAACCAAAGTGAAAACTATGAATTATTTTTTTTTAGAAGATCCCCCCCCCCCCCTAACCCCCGAGCCCCACCATCTCCCCAGCTATATGCTGGGGTGTGGTGGGGAGCAAGCTGCTTGTAGGGGTAGAGAAGGAGGGGGGAGAGCGTAGCTGATAAAGGTTACATTTTTTTTTGTAAACAAAAAATATATCTCTTCTTATAAGGTTTTCGTTGATTATTTTTTAAATAATTAGTAATAATCGAGCATTCAATATTTAAGGCTCTTGCAGCTTCCCGCATATAATCGTAAGTAGTTGTTTGGTTAGTATTTAGATCCAAAACTTCTATTGCTTGAGAAGGTCTTCCTGCTCCCTCGGCTCTACACTTACCCTGAAACAGACGGATGATTCTCTCCTGTTTTTCCCAACAGATGATTATTTTATCCTCCCCCCCCCGGGCC
>Ga0307512_10000332_pt1 | contig 68389 bp, 58 predicted proteins | sample 14_EM_MG_FD_200267 | JGI IMG/M metagenome (GOLD analysis project Ga0307512, IMG submission 200267) | Populus trichocarpa ectomycorrhiza microbial communities from riparian zone in the Pacific Northwest, United States - 14_EM | ecosystem: Host-associated > Plants > Roots > Unclassified | place... | reverse complement strand
TGGCGGCAACGGGATTATACTATTCTTTCTTTCTTTCTTTCTTTCTTGTCCTTTTTGTCTTTCTCTTACCTTTCATTTGTCAGCGGGGACGAAGGGTAGCGGGGGGGGAGCTCCGCCATCTAGCCGGCTCGCCTGGAGGCGGAGGGGATATCAGGGTCCTGTCATACTCTAATTAGAGTCAATACAGTATGATTAAACAAATAAACAAACAAACAGCCCGCCCATGCCATATCTCATAGGACCACTTCATGCATTATACGGTTCCAGCCTGCTCCCCTGCAATTTACTTTCAAGCCATTGTCATAGACACGGACTGATTCGTTTGGTAGTTGCTGGTACCTCTGCATGGCATTTGTTGCTGAATTGAGGCGCCTATCTATATCTCCGTACATCGTTTGAAGCTCGTTCGTGAAGAGTTTGAAGTTCTCCAAACCCGGGTCCTAGCACTCTCGTATGTCGCTAGCCCACTCAGATGGGTCCGTATTTTCTGTCTGTCGCTGAGTCGGATCTGGGGGGTTATCCCAGGTGTCGAGAAAAGAGACTGCATACTTGAATTGATAGGGATCGCCCCTTGGGAATAGGTGCCTATGGGATGCAAAGTTTGATCGTAATGTTTCAAGGAACTTATCCAGCTCTTTCGACCCCCCCGCAGTACTGTAAGAGGTCAACCATCTTGATAATTATGGAGTGATTTCCAGGATGCTCCGGTCGATCAATTGTTCGGCTGCGTTCGAGTTCGGTGCGCATTGGGGTTCTGTCCTCTTCCCATTCGGCTTATTGTTCGAATAGGAGTTTAAGTAGCATCCGGTTCTGTTCAAGCATCTCCTTTTGGTCATCTTCGGTGATCTTCGATAGGATGTCATCTCTGCTTCGTTTATCCTCGCCCTCTGGTAGGGTTGAATGATCTTCGTCTTCGTCTGTGTCTTCATCTCCAGGATCATGGGCTTCTTCTTGAACTTGAGTCTCGGCGGGTTCATCAGCATTGATTTCATCTTCTGGTAGTACCGCGTAGTGTTAGCAACGGGTCCAAATTCCCGGTTCGGTTCCTGGTCCGGTTCCAACCCGGAACCGAACCGTTGCAACGGGTTTCCACACAAAACCCGGCATTTCAACATCACAACTTTGCCTCCAATTAAGTATTTGAGTTCTGATTGTATCATGATAAGATCAGTACGTAGATTGTGAAGTTCTTGAGTTTCATCTAAATATAACTGTAACCGCCCAATGACGCCCGGGAACGGTGGATGTCTCCCGGGGACGGTGATTCTATCATCCCCGGCCGTTGTCGGTCGTCACGCAGTCATTTATAAGCTCGGACAGGACAGACGGATTTGCGCCGTCCCGTCCGTCCTGGCAAGAACTCGGACGGCACTACCGTCCCCGGCCGTCGGACGGGACGGTTGACCACACTGCTATACGTTCTGGATGGCCTCGGCTGGGTGGCGACAGAAAGCGATGCGAGTATGGTCATCACAATATATGAGAGGTGCGCCACGACGAGCATCGGATGGGCAAGTAGACATCGGCTACAGACCCAGAATGCAAAAATAATTGCGGCACTAATCACGCACAGACGAGGCCACTGGAAACACCCCCAGCCAGAGGTGACAGCAAAGATCAGAATCAGTGACGGGGTCATACGGTTCAAAAAACAGGCGACACGATGGCTTGGAGTGTGGATGGACTCACACCTCACGTTCAAGGAGCAGCACAACCGATGCATCAAGGAAGCCACCGCAGCCGAAGGCATACTCTGAACCCTGTCAAAGACATACGGGGTTGTTCCAGAGACAGTAAGCGCCGTCCCAGTGGTATGTGGCCAAGCTGTTGCATTATGTTCTAGTCAGTTCACGGAGAATGTCAGTCCGCGGAGTGACTAGTCAGTTCACGGAGTCCCACCTTCCGTGAATGAACCAGTCAGATCACGGATCCATGAACTAACCAGTGCTAATTATGCTCATACACAATCAACAGTTGCTCTGATCCCAAAGTTATGTATACATGAAATATGCACAATTCATTGCGCTTTCACCTCCTGGTCTCCAATTGACTATATCTCTCATATTAATAGAATAGTTGTGGAAAATCATCGATTTTGGGCGATTTTTGGGTGTATTTTTAAAGCTGCTCTATCAATTTTAAAGATATCGTAAATCAAAGACCAGGAGTTGAAAGAGCAATGTATTGTACATATTACATATATACATCTCTTGGTAATTGGACAAATGCTTGCAGACTTAATTAAACCAAACTTTTGTCATTTTCTGAGTGTCGCCATGGCTCCACGAAGTGACTGGTCAGTTCACGGAGTTGTGGTAGACTCCATGAAGTGACCGGTCAGTTCATGGAGCCCAGTTACTCCGCGGGTTGACTAGTCACTCCGCGGACTGACATTCTCCGTGAACTGACTAGAACATAGAGCACAGTGTAATTGTAGTTGTGCCAGGACGTCCAAGATGCAGCCGATCGTAGGGATCATGATTATGTACAGAGTATTTATAATTTTTGATTGACTCCGCAAACGAACTAGTCAGTTCAAAGAGGTGGGGTATACACTCCGCGAACGAACCAGTCGTTCATGGAAGGTGGGCCTCCGTGACCTGACCGGTCACTCCACAGACGGACAGCCTCCGTGACTGGACTATAACAAGGAGGTCAGTGTGACGACTAAGGATGGGGCCCCCTTGGACCATTTTGCTTTCCTTTTCTCTCTAACCTTTTCCTTTACATTGTCTTATGTACCCTAAAATTATCTCCCTCCAGTTGTCGGTATCTAAGTGTGTACCTGTTCCATTTTCCCAACATGTACTGTATTTCTGGTGTTAATATCTCTCTTGATACTTGCTCGATCGGCTTTTATGTTGAGACTATAGATCTGCAGTGGACCAGCACACGGAGGTAAGGTCTCTCTACTCAGTACTACTTATTTTGTTTCGATAAAATATTTTGTGTTGAGTTCGTACTTCAAAACATCGGGGTATGTGAGTTAAGTTAGTTGGTATCCTGCAGCTAATTGAAGTAGAATAGAACTGTACGTGTAGAAGAAATGTAGGCACCACCATCTCTAAGCCATATCATATCGACATGAGGATATTGGAATCTAGTGGCAAAAATCTAAACTTATGCTACGGGACCTTAACTACACTGTCGCTCACAATTACGTTGGGAGTTTGACCCTTATGGCATCTGGCTAAGGATTGCATTATACGGTTTCCTGGGTGGAGGTTCGACCCGGATTGAGATATCTTTTAAAAGGCTCTATCCCATCTAACAATTTGACATCCACTCTCATCAACCTCTCTTCTGCCAATACGTAAGCATGCCTCTCATCCCTGCCTCGCCAAACGGAGCCCCAGCACCACCAGCCGCTGGGCAACCGGTGCTTCCCCAGCCACCGCGTCTTCCGCAACGTGAGCCACCTCTAGGATTACGTGCTAATCGTCCAGCATCGATGAGCTTCACTGCTCAGGCACAGCAAAACCCTGTTGGCCAAACCCACAGTCACGTGCTCCAGTCGTTCCCACAATCTCCGGGAACTGTTGTCATTGCTCCACCTGTATGTTATCTTCCATATCCCTCGTTCTCCGCTGACAGTTTCCAGCCGCACCTTGGTACTGTTTCCCCGACTATGGCGACTTTCATCATCAGTCACTACGAGGGGCTCACAGGTGGAAGGGTCTATGGGCACTACAGTCTTCCCCCTGGGGTTGACCTCCGTGTATATTTCATTTTCCTCCAATTTTTCAGACTAGCTGATGGTTGGCAGACATTCCTTCATATAGTTGCCCATGAGGCAGGTGACAGTGGTAGAACCTTTTCCTTCCGCCACACGCGTATCCACGAGCCAGTGACCTCTGTCAATAACCCACTCGCACGCGTCCCAGCTGTCTACCGTCACGATTTCCTAGAGCGTGTTTGGGGAATCGGTTGGAAGTATATCTACATATACCGCTTGGCTTCTGATGAGACCGGACATACACACTATGATCTGGTCCTCTCACAGGGAGTAATCAGGCCTAGGGAGGATGAAGGAGGAAACACTTCGGCTCTTGCCACAGGACAATTCACTGCCGCTACTCACGGTGGTCGTGGTGGGGTCTTTTCCGCCCATCGAGGAGGCCACGTTAGTGCCCGTGGGGGTGGATCGAGAGATTCCACCGCCCACGCAGGTGGGGATACTAGAACTGCTGCGGGAGGCGTTGCCGGTGGAGTACCGTCTGTCGGAATGTCAAATGCTGGTGGACCTAGTGTGGCCAGACCTACAACCGTCACGAATGCAGAGGCGCCGCCTCTTGCTTTTCTTCAGCGCAGTGCCACTCAGGACAGTAGCGGCCATGGCGTTGATCCGCCCAATCCGAGCGAAGAGGCCGTCGACAATGATGATAACAGCGTGAAAGAAGGCGAGATCATTTAAAGGCATACAATTTAGCTTGCACTGTTAGCTCTTACCACTATCTATTCCTCATAGGGGATTGCTTTTCTTGTCTCAGCTTTCATTCCAGCTTTCATTCTTTTCTGGAATTTGTTGCCTTGGCGATGTCTCTTGCCTTTTTACTTTTTGCTAGTACCTATAGCCAGGGCAGAAGAGAATTAAAGGATTCACTAGTTAAGATAAGATTGGAGCCCGCAGTTAGAGCTCTTCATTAGCACCCTTGGTTTCAGCGGCAGGTCTCGGCCTCATCACAAGGCACCCCAGCTACTCCAAGATATGATCCGGGCAAATATGATACAGTAATAGGCCTGATGAAATCAGTATAGATGCGACATTAGCAGTGGCGTTATCTGCAGTAGCAATTAGAATTCCATAAAAAAATTTAATTAGCATGGTTTCTACCTGCCGCCTACTGATTTATAGGCTAAGTATCTAGTATTCTTCTGCCCAGCCTTTTCGTCTCACCTGCAAGCTATCTGGATCCAAACAAATTCAATGATTATTACCCGATATAACCAGATTTTTCAAAGGTCCAATCTGTAGATTTGAGGTTAATTTGCGAACTAGAGGGTGGCCGCTCGTAAAGCCAGGTTTCTTGAATTTTAGACTGCTAGTTCGACAGAGGACACTTATCCCTCGCCACTATATCCATTGACAAGTACATTGAACGTCCACCTTGAAAGTGTTGAATAGAAAAACATTTGACCCTTAATACCCAGTATATAAACCCTCGATGATCCTCTCCTCCCTCCCATTCTCACCATCAGCTTCAATCCAGCTAACGTTTTCAACAACATCCACCATCATTTCGATTACCCAATTTCCACAAAATCGAACGATCTCGCGATTTTATCGTCTTTAAAATATCAACTCAACTACTAACTTCCATATTTTCCCATCAAGCAAAATGACTTGGTACTGTCCGAAGTGTAGCACAACAAATCCCGACACACGTGCATACTGCACGAGGTGTTCCCGTTCTAAACCTCGCAAACCCTGTGGTACCGGTACGTCTCATGCCCACATAACCTATCCAGTGTATTAACATGAATTAGCAATGGAACACGCCGTTGACTTTAAGACCGATGCTCCTACCGCCGAGGAGCTCAGCGACTAGGTACGTCTTGTGTTTTCTAGCCTATCATGCGAGTACAATCGCTAATTTATGCAAAGATGTAGGTTGCTGGAGTAACAGCCTCGGTAATTGTGCTGCGGGATTCTGTGCAATTTTTCTGTTCTGGATGAGCTTGTTCTGACATTTTGTTCGGCGCGGATGTGTACCTTTCTGTCTTCGTGGTAAATCGCTTCAATAGCCTGCAGTGATCAGGTTTACAACATTCTCAGGATAGATATGGTGTGAAACCAGACCGGAAAAGTTGTTAGTCATCAAATTATCAAAACATCCACAATTATTACAGTTGTTGTTGACTACATCAATGCTTCGGAGTCTTTCTATTATGTGTATCATATGCGAGTATCATTGCAACTCGAGTACCTCTCGTTTTTCTAGAAATGTAAATCACCACAGAACTCTTTGTATGTTGTACACCCCCTCGGTGCTGAAACTGGCCTTCGTTTTCAATTGACGACCTATCTACGGTTCTCACCGAGTATCAATTTGATATTCCCGGTATTGATGTAACAGAGCACCGAACAACCGACACAATCAGATGGTATGGGTACACTCTGGACAGAAGTTGTTTAGGCTGTGTTTCTATCTAATTATAATGACTGCCAGATTGAAGGTATCAACGTGGCAAACTTCGACCGATGGCTTATTCGCTGTCTGATATCATTGTCCCAGAGCACTACTTCAGATCACTCAATATCAACAGTGAATCCCCAGTTATACATCGATTCCAACTCCAACCCTAAAACTCCAGTGCTTCGTAAGATGCACAAATCATCACTCGTCTCACAAGTTACGTCTCATGTTGAAATGTACTAATTGCTAGAAGCTTGTATTCTTAAGTACAGGTACATTCGTGCTCTTATATATACGGTATTCGGAGTATGTCTTGTACGCATGCATGCGCACTCAGCTGGCATCTCCAGCTGAGTCTGGAATGACCATCATCTTAGAGAGATTATGCATCAGCCCAACTGAAGCCATACGTCAGGGAGATAAACCATATATGCAACATCTCATGTTGCATGTGTAATTGGATCGTGAGTCTCAGCACCGTCTGATATCTTGTATGAGAATGAAGACTTGTATGAAGATGGTGGCTGTATGAGGATATGCATAAGGACCAGGGTGATGCGTCTCATGTCAGAGCATACGCGTTTGTTTGTTTGTAATCATTTTGCATTCACCCCCGAAGGGAGGTGCCCAGCTAAGTTACCATAAGCCGGCCGACCACTGGTGGTCATGGCATTTAATTAACATTTTTATACCCCTGTCCATCGGAAACTTCCTGTCCATCCGTCGGCTAAGTTACGGCCACTAGCTCACGCAACACCTACTTCTGACGGAGGCAAAGTCGTTTCCTCCCACTTCCCGCTACCCGATGGAGGGCACTAAGGCCACTAACCCACCAACCCCACCCCCCAGAGCATACGCGTACGCATATGGGAGATTGTACATATACGGGCCTTTGGCCCTCGAGATAGGATCAATCGAGTAAATCAAGAAGTCACCGAACCATCCAAAGTAGCATCTCATATTAAAATAGAGATAGTAGAGATGATAGATGATGAGAGCAAAAGAGAACGAATGAAGAAGCTCAATCGTCTATCGTACAGAGAGAGAAGAAGATAGACATATATAAAGAAAGAGATCATCTCAAGCACTTCGAGCGAAGCATCATGAGAAAGGCTCGAGGCTCACGGGGAGATAGGCACCGCACCAAGCCCGAGGCTGGCGGGGAGATAGGCTCTGTACCAAGCCCGCAGAGTTAGTGCCCGCTTTAGTTCCAGTAGCCTTCGGGCTAAAACCTTTAGTCAACAATAGAGAAGCTTGATTATATACTATCTAAGAGGGCAACAAGGCCATATAATGAGCGTACAAGTACGGCTGAATGCCATCAGCCCGTATCGGAGTCAACAGCCATCTCCAGATTTTCAAGACATCATCTCCGGCTGAGACCTATTTATGCAATATCACAAGAGCTCACCGTCATATTCTAGTCGATGAAGTCTGACAAACTTTGACCATAGTATACATGGCCATAGTCATAGTTTGTACAGTGCAGTTTCGATGCAACACTCTGAAACGTACGCACTAGGCATAATTCGCACGCTACAGATCCTTTGAAATTTTGCCGGCTGAACTTCCCCTGCCCATACAACTCGTAGTCTACTTCTCGAGATGAATCCATTGTTTCTTTATATGTATAGCTCGTCTTAACACTTTCTTCAACTCCTCATAGCAAATTTTATTTATGAATTCCAAATCCCCACCCTCCCTCTTACCAGCGGAAGTAATCCGACGACACAATCTCCTCATGCGGCGGCGGCAATGGGAAATCCCTGAAGCCCCCCCTTCCGAACCCAACAAGAGAGAACTGACTGGCGGTGTCCCGGTGACACCCCCAAGATCAGGAAAAATCGAAGAACCAGAGAGACCGAGAAGCCGAAAGGTGATGACCGGTGTCATGCAAGATTATGATGATGGAAAGGTGGTCGTAGAGATAGCTGAAGAAAGTCCCGCAGCGAAGGTGGGGAATTCGAAACAGGCGGTCTTTGTTACTGGGAAGGTGTCTTTGCTGCGGGTTGAGGATGATGTTTTTGGCGTTGCCAGGGGAGGCGGGGGTTAGGGTTAGCAGAGAGGCACTGTGATCTGAGTGATGAGGTATGATCGAGTCTGAGCATTACTTCAGTTGCAGAATTGAAACATATAGTTAGCTAGGGAACCGTTAAAAAGCCTAAAATTTTCGTACGATGTATAGTTTATGAGTTTGAATTTGGGGGGTGAATGATCCAGGATTCCATATCACTACCGGATATACAAAACGTGATACTCCAGCTCAACTGGTAGATCATGATGTGACAATATCCAGTGCTGTGAACACCAAATCACAAGCCAAAAGCCTGACGTTGCCACACTTTTGCTTACCGTTTGTCCGGCAGATCTGTCTTTGTCGTGAAATTGTTGTCTGTATAGTTGTTTAAATTGTCTACCAATGCAATGCCGTTTGCATGGGTTGAGTTCAGTAGTCGAGTAAAAAGAACTTCCTAGCTTAGCTGGCAGATCATGGTACTATAAAACATCCAATTCGCAGGCCCAATACCTGCAGTTGTCTCACTTTTTTACCGTATCTTTCTTTTTCCTGTACAGGACGAACGCGCATGCAACTATCTTCGAGCTTTTAAGTTTCGGTCCTTTGAATCAGCTGTAGCTGTGAGTTGTTGTCTATATTGGATGGATTTAATGATACCTCGGACGTTGTGGTGAGAGTGGGTAACTGGACGTGTTTCATCATCGTATTTCCGGTATCTGATCAGTTTGTCGTACACGTGTTTCTGAGCTATGTACATTGCGACAATTTCTACAATTTGTCCAGAACGATTATGGGCTAGGTATGTCGAAGTATCAGCTTAGTTCAACCCTCTCTTAAGTCCGCAGTAGAACAACAGCTATTATATACTTCTAGCTTCCGTATCTCTACAGTCAGACAGGAGCGCGAAATCACCTCGACCTCATCGCTCGATCGAAACCTTACACCGTGTAGAAACGAAATACTGGAGTCCGTACACTTCTGAACTTTACTACACTGTGTTTGGGCAGCCCGCGGGAAATGCTGTGGGAGCTCTTCAATGTTTAGTGATGAGATTTTCTCTGGCAAGTTATACTACACTCTGTTTTTCACAATCCAGCGGTGGAGGGATCTTGGAGGGAAGGGGGCTAGAACTCTGTGGTTAATACATAATCTTATCCATTATGTTGTACTTCATTCACCAAGAAGATAGGGGAGGAATTCGGTCGTACCTCCATCTTCAGTAATAGACTCCGTGGCGTCTCCGTGATTATGATAGTTTGCCGGTAGTTTTCTTGTTAGGTCAGTTTCAAACCCATAACACCTAGATAGTTATCCGGAGAGGGGAACTCTAGGATTGACTAAGCTGCAACGTTTCTGTTGCGGTGACGATGAGCGACAGAGCCTTCTTCGTTTGATACATAGTATTTAATAAGCTAATACGAAATATTGCAACACCTCTCTATACGTACACCGTACTCGTCCGCCCGTCCGCCTGCATGAGATAACACTTCACCAACCTAGATTCAAACTTACCATCGTAACTCTACCTATACATAACCCTTCACCTTCTAAGACTTAGAACCGCTACTATCAACATTTGACCGTGATATGTGCCTCCTCACACACATCCACCTCCAAGAACCCAACATCAGCCCTCTAGCCCCAGGACCTGGCCACCAAACCTGGGCTCTGGACGCTGCGCTCCTGCCTAGCTACCCTTCCATCCATCCTGCCGTGCTCCCTAGCGTCAGCATGGAATCTACTTCTACTACCTTCCATTTCCATCCCCCTTTCCACACACCTCCTAACCTCATCCCCACACACGACCCTGACCTTCACCATACACTCCCTAACCCCCGTCGTAACCTTAAACACTCCCGGAAACACCAGCACGCCCACATCCCTGCTAACCCCATCATCCCCCCCGCCTTTATCCACCATCAGCCTTTTATCAAACCCCTTCGTCGGTCGTGGAAACGACACCACAAACCCGGCCCCGCGCTGTGTCTCAAACGCACTCTTTAACCTCCTTGCGAGCTCAAACACTACCTGCAGCTCCTGCTTCAGTCTTTTCGTTGGCGTGGGGGGGTCTGAAATCCGCAGTAGCGTTGTGAGCACATCATCTGGCCCGCCGCGGTGGAGGTTGACAGAGTCCTGGATTGCGGCGCCGATTAAGCCTTCGATTACATTCCGGTGGAGAGATTTGTTGTTGAGGACGTGGGCAGCGGTGGGGTAGAAGATGATCCGTTTTAGCTCGGAGGGGAGGGAGGAGGGGCAGAGGGCGTGGCCGAGGAATTGGCTGCTGAAGGCGCGGACTTTGAGGTAGAGTTGGTTGTAGAGTTGCATTATTGCGAAGTCATCGTAAGGGCGGGAGGGGGTAGTTGTGGTGGTGGGTTGGGGAGTCGGACGGCGTGGGTAACGCATAGTGATTAGTGGTAATGGAGACCGAACACGTCCTCTGCTGTGGAATATGGGAGAGGGAGTTTCGTAGTAAAATGCGGAGAAAGTGAGGGAGAGTTTGAGGGTGGAAAGTCACAGCAGAAGGGACTTTAGGACGCGAAAGTGTAGCTTGATAGACTAGTTGGAGCGATCGTTGAAACGTTTAGATCTGGGCGCTGCTAAATATAAGTAATCAAAGACGAGTGGATTCGACTTGTTTGTACTATCCGATTCTTTCTTTCAGTGGTATGTGGGCGAACACGACTCAGCATGTGCACTCTGCTGTTATCCGATTCCGTATGGAGAAGTTCCAGCCTCGTTTAATAAAAATCATTTGCCAAATGTCAAGAAATTAGGCGAAAGTGTGGTGGTGCCGTCGAGTAAAATCCAGGTATCTACTCGAAGCACCCTATTTTCTGGAAAAATAAATCGAGAGATTTAGGGTTTTCGGTGGCCAACTGGATACGAGACAAATCTAAACGCACGACCCCATTGACTTCGCCCATGGAGATCATCTCTTCTCTACTGCGAGTTGGGCTTTCCGTCAGGTTATACAGCTTCTTATACTGCTTGCCTCACTGACATCGCCGATCGTAGTCTCCCAATATTGGGGTACACATGCACAGGGTTCTCATATATCATGTTCAGATTGGAGGACTTTTTCGGTTGTTGGCAGGTAAAGCAGCAGTCCACGCGGAACAATAAACAACTTTGTTGTTCGGGTGGCGAGCGTTTGCTTGGACAGCCGGTGGAATAGGGCCAACAAAACGTCTGACGTGGTATAACGTCATCGCGCATTAACTCGATGCTTAGCTGATGGCAGCATTGAATTCTAACGGTTTTGAAAAAAGCAAATTGCAGAAACTGAGTACAAGGCTTTCATTCAGAATAGGCTTCCGGGCGAGTTCGGAGTGCTTCAGGAAGGCTTTAGGAATTTAGTATTAGAGACCATGGGTCCCGACCAACTCTAAATTTCACGCTCGAGAGTTCTCACCGATATAGCCAATTACCAGGGTGATCTATCAGCAGCTGTGCAGTAGAGTGTGAACTCTCACTTCTCACTTAGACTCTCTTCGGCCCACACTGTCTATTGCAAATACCCCGCATGCTAGATCTTCCAAACAGAGACTCGCACCGGTTTCTGTCGCCTACCAGAGCAAACACGCCGTCGAACACCACTCTGACCAGGATCCAACCCGATCACTGAAATTTGAGAACATTCACACCCGAATTGCCGACGCCTTCTCAACTATTTCATCAGTAGTCTATTGAAGTTCCAGACCCACACCGAACTTTATATGATATCGATATATCCAATACAATGCTGCAGTAAACACAGCGCCCAGAAGTTACTCGAATAGCCTCCGACCAGCGTAGGAGCAAGGATCTTTGGGTGCGAACAATGGTTGTTGATTAAAGGACCACTATTGATCTTCACAGACGATGAAAAAAGTCCGGAATCTTCTCATTCCCATCCAAACCACAAGAAGACCACTAAGAGGTTCTGTGCTGCACGTCGGGAGTTTGAGCAGATGACATCCCAAACGGACCGCGATGAACAACCCTGCATCCCCACTTCTTACCTCTACCAGACAACTGTCAAATACTCCGGGAAGACCACACGGGATTTAAGATTTGACCTACGCCTAGCGTCGGAAACATGATTTGCACCTTTCATGTTCGCCTTGCACAATGTCAGGCTTTAACAATCGAACTGACGTAAGCATACCCGGTATATCTACCCTAGTTATCGTCGGAATACTACTGCCATTATACTAATCACCCACCAGTCGGATTTCCTACCTAGAACACTCGTTCCGGGCGAGGCGAACCAGCTGTGTTCCAGCCACCGAATCTCAGCAACCCTGTACCAAAGAACGATATGTTATTCTCGCAAGCCTCACAGCCCCGAGCGAGCACGGGGAAGTTTATTGCCCGTCCATGGTCTGCGATCCTAGTCCTACATGTTGGATGTACTACTGCAGCATAACGAATGATAGGATGCCCTAAGACCTCTCCACCCCCGTACTCATTGCAATATAGCCCCTACCTGAAAACGCCGAGGAAGTAATATCTCCGCCTCCACGGCAATTCAACGAGGCTAGATAGATGAGGCTTCGAAGTGTACAAACGCCTTGCTGTTCTCACACGACGCGAACTTGCGATGAGCCTTCACCCGCAGAGTTAAGCAAGCCATAGATCGCCCCGCAAATAAGAGATGAAAGTTCGATTATGTTAACACCACCGTGCCAGTCAAAAGCACAAGTTTTGGCTGGTTAGCCTAACGAGACTATGTCCCAGACTTGTATTTGGTCATCCAACTTGGGAAGTTAATGATCAGGCGTGGACATGTCATTGTTTGCGGGATTTACGCTTTATACGAAAAGGAAGACAAACAAGAAGTGAGCACCGCCGGTTTCAAACCTACACTGTGGTGCCCCCCGCCCGAAATTACCAGACAGGAAGCTATTATCGACCACCGAACCAGCAGTATTCATACGTCAAAGTGGGCTGCGAGCTACGGCTACCAGTGTGCAGCAGTTGCACGTTAGTCTGTCTTCTCTCGTATCCAGTACTGGAGGAGGGGTTTGGGTCGGTGTGTTCCAAGCCTAGGTGAAAGGAGGACCTATAGGTTCGGTCCATTTGGCGTTTGTGCGGACGGGCGGGGTTTAGGTTGGATGTGGATTATGAGGGATATTGAAGTGTTGGATTTCTCTGGATCTTGGTGTATGAGATATGTACGCTCGCTCGCAGAGTATTTTTCCTCACCACGATTTATTATGGCCTCAATTGGACTATCCAGGTTGCCGTCTATCGAAGACAGGGATTTCCATACAAAGTATGTATTAGAGACCTTGCATTGTTGACTCCGGATGGATTATTTTACACTTGGCAAGGGTGATTGCTAGCTAGGGTAGCAAATGATGGGTGATCTGCTGCTTCCATCTCAAAAATTCCGAACCTAACATTTCCATGGGCCATTTAAAAGCATCCACTCGGTATCTTATACTAGACTTTCGTATTATATTCTTCAGAAGCAGCTCTATCTTCTGATAGATTTAATTTTTGAAGAGAGAATAAATGCGGAATTGGTAGCTTGGTGCTAGTATTGGTGTTGATATGGTGCAGTGAGGCAGTCAAAATACCATTTCAACGATGTCGTGCATGAAATTAATGGAATTGGCTTCATGCACACCAACACCCAATTTCAGTATCTATACACCACATCAGCTTAGCACCACAACATCATGGTACAGCTTTGTGCAGTGGTCAACATTATTTGACAACATCATGTCCCAACTAGTGGAATTCAGTGTTTATGCACACGAATTAGATATTTTGAAACTTTATGCACATCAGATACAGGATTTTGCAAATTATTTTTGATGCATGATTTAGGAAATTCAGTATTTAATGTTCATCAGGTTTCAAAGGTTCTTATTTGTGTGCAAAAGCACCAAATTACACATTGTCAGCTATATACGACATCATGCTACGATATCGTTAAATTCACAATGTAGTGCACTGGCATGGAATTGGCAGCATTTGGTGTTGGTGCACATGAATTTACCCGATTCCGCTAATTCCATGTACGACGTGGTGAAATGGGTATTTGGCCACTTTACACCGCCATAGTTTGACTCCAGGTCCAGGGGCATCGTAATTCTAGATGTGGCTGGTGAGTGATCAGCATGGCCAAGTTTGAGTACGAGTGCGACAGTGCAAAGTCTCTATTCCCAAAGACTTAAATTCATAACCATCATCGAAGCCAGCACAAGCACAGCCTGGCGTATCTACCCAAGTCAATATGTCAGGCGTAACTGTATCGGACAGATTCACAATATCGAAGCAAAATTCTGCCTTACTTGCTAGAGAAAAACTGATCAGTGTCTACCTTCGCCTCGAAATCACACGCGCACCAGCACGACAAAAGTAGACTGGCTTTCCAGTCATGCATTTACCTTCCCATATTCGAGCCATTGCGCTGGCATAAATCCGTTGCACATTAATGCCAGCGCCACACCTCACCGGCATTGTGGTGGCAAGGCGCAGATCATCGGAATGAAATTATAAACCTAGTGAAGATCCCAGGCTTTTGGTGGCACAATTTGATCTGTTGAAGAAAATTGCCATCCTAACCGTCAACTGCGCCATCTCATGCGGCCAGAGTGATTTGTGAGGCTGTCCTCGGGTATGGGAGGCGAAACCGGAAAGGTTTAATCCCTGCTCCCAGAAATTTGTATGTATCGAAACTTGTACGAAATCGGGGATGTTTTAGCTTTTCCTGGACCACCCGGATAGATGTCCACTGGGATGGATCTTGATTGGTTGGAAGTAACAAATCCTAAGTTTGTGATTGGTTAAAATCGACTACTCAACTGCCGTGGTCTTAGTCTTGTTTCTTTAGTTTTCTGAAGATCGTTTTGAAGTAATCACATACGACGATCTCGGTCCTCCCCACGGATTTGATTGAGTGCCTCTGAATACTTTCAGTGCGGTACTCGAATTGCCACACAGTGAAACCACTAAAAAAGCGAGTCATTATCCATGATTATGGTCTACTTCAGTGTATAGGCTAATCCCAGACTTCAAGAAAACCCCCTGCGCACATGCAAATACGACACGTTTCTCCAGTCGATCTCAACTCCTGAGCCGCAAGGTGAACATGGATTCGCCTTGCCCTCAAAATAAGAGTAATGGATTCCAGTCGGCGCTCGGAGAGCTCTCTATCGAAGGGATCAACTTGAAAGTCTACTTCGACCAAATTGGGTATATTGCAGCAAGGTAATGTCGCTAGGATTATTCCAGCTTTGATTGGTTGACAGTTATGACGCTTGTAAACAACATTTTGCCACATCTCATGATCGGACCGCTGGTGTACGCAACTACCTTGGAATGTTCAGGAGTCCGGCAGCAGCGATGGCGAAGGTTTATTATTCCCCATACATACGTGGCAGTTGAGACATCGGCAGCCGCACTTGCGGGAGATCTCTACTAGCCCAGGAGTTATCAATCACCATGTCCTACCAGATAACCCAGACTAGGTCGCATTTCACAATGGACTCCTAGCGAACGTAATATAGCTCAACAGCGGAAATGAACTGCCGAGTGATAGTGTATGATTCACCGCCAATTACTTTTTGAGATAGCGAAATCTATTGAATAAAATTACTACTGCAAATGTCAATCTTGACTCCTCGAACTCTTCCTGTTAGGAAAGATACCAGCAAACAAGAATCGTCCACATCTGCATCACACACAATCACCTGCATATCCATCTCTCCCAGCTCTAACCAGCGTAAACACAACCCTGCCCCCTTGTAGAATCTAAAACGCAGTCTCCCCATTCCTCGCCGACAGCGTCGTCAAAAACGACGCATAACTCCATGTCAAATCTCTCGCTCCCTTTTGAAACCCATCAAACCTCGAAAACTGCTCACTAAGACTTCCATTCTCCCTCACGTGCCTCTGCGCCGTAGCCACAAACGTGTCCGCGTAGTTCCGTATCCCATTGACTATAGTGTTGTACTCCGTAGAGCCGGCGGCATAGCTCGATCCCGCGGCTGCAGACGGGAAGAATTGCTGGTAGAACGACTGGGAAAGTGCACTGACGCCGATGCTGCCGGTTGAATGGAACTCATTGACCGCGGTGAAGAGGGTCTCGGCGACGGTAAAGGTGCAGATAAACCACGGATTTGCCACGGAGGTTCCAACGCCCTGTGTTATCAGTCACAATCCAAACATATGTGTCGGCGGCTTACATCGTAAACGTCAGTTAGATACCGTCCTATTGCGACCCCGGGTGCGTTTGCCGCAATGTTGATGGGGTAGAGGGTCTTGAATTCGTCGACGAGTTTCTGGAGGGTTACCAGTATCTGGTCTGAGGAAGGGGGGAAGATCCCGGTTCCCGCGGCGCCATTCCCGTGGAGAGAGCCCAGGAGCGTTCCACAATCGAGACCGTCGCGGGAGGTGCCGAGGGTGGAGACGAGATAGCCTCGTGAGGAATCCCAGAACGATGGAAGTTTCGCACGGATGGCGTTGGCTTGGGCGGTATAATAACTTGCAGCTCCATTGTCGCCGAGACGTGTAGCGAGGGCGGCACCATCGCGGAGTGCACGTTGCTACGGATGTTAGTACGCCCTGAGGTGGGAATGGAGGACGTACCTGAACCATGTGGTTAAAAAAATGCGAGTCCGAGTTTACTTCCTCCCACAGATCGAAGCCAGAGACTTTCCAGTAGTTCGCAACGTACTCAAGGTCGGCTTTGATGACTGTGTTTGCCGGTAGTGTGGGAGAATACAGAGTGCTAACGTACGCCGATTCCCCCGCATCGAGTAGCTTGTTTGCGAATTCGCTTAGAACTGTTGCGCGGATTGCGGGGCCATCGGTTTGTGGTCGACCCCAGCTACCGCTACGAGAGGTTAGAAGGGAAATATGATGGAGGGGGGAACAGACGTGAATGGAGTACCATTGACATAGAACTTTGGCTCGCCGATCCCGCCGGTGGTGTACCCGCCGCTAGGGTTTGAGGTTTTCTGCAGCTTGTCGGTTTCGGCAGCGTATTCGCGGAGGAAGGTGTCAATTGAAGAGTTGCCGTTGAGGTACTGGTTTAGGAGGACTTTAAAGACCAGCGCTGCATCGCGGGTCCATTGGAAGTAGCTACTACAGTCAATTCATGATCTGGGGTACAAGGACAGCACTTACTAATCCGGTGCTGCGGTACTCGGCGAAGCGATGACAGCGCCGGCGTCAGCATCTTGCGCAAACTCTCCCTTGTTTCCGATGTTGCGGAAAAGTGCAGCTCTCGCGATAGCTTCTTCCTGCGCCGCCCACGCACCGACGTTGGTTTGACGGGTGCTGACGGAGCGCGCGAGGGAAGATGGGACTATTCCCGCAGCAAGGAGGGTATGGAAGAAACGCATAGTGAGTGACTGGAGGAGCCGTACGCGTACTCGGAAGAAAAGCAAGGCGAGGGTAATGAGCAGAACGGTGGAAGCAAGAATGCACCTTTTAAGATACTGACGTCGTTGCCTTCTTACCCTCCCCAAGGTTGACGTTTCTCCGACGGATCCGGCTCCTGTTCGCGTGGAATCGCTAGTTCTGGGGCAAGGGGTTGTTTCCTTGGTTGAAGTTGGAATTGCGAGGAACGGTTTACCCCGCAAGCCGGACGGACTGCACAGTGGCTACGTGCAGCCAATCCAATCCCTGGGCTTCGGGCAGCCAATCCCAGTTCTTGCACTTCGGGCGAAAAGAAATAGCCGCATATATGCGGGCACCGGTGCGGCATAAATTCCATATTATCGGTGCTCGCCGCACAAGTTACACATGCCCGCAGGACGACTTGCAAACCGCACCATTGAAGGGTATACGTATGCTGTCGGTCGGTACCGCACAAAGGGTTAGTTGGCTGGCAATAGTCGTTACGGCTGTGGAAACGTATTCCAGTGATTCTATTGGACAGTTTTTTTGCGTGGATAGTCCAAGGGATTACTTATCCATTCCTTCTGATATTGGGAACAGAATATCTTCTGCCACCGCTGCTGTCGGACCCCTGAATATCCTTACTTAAGGTTTGTGTGTACTTGCGTGCACCGACGTTTCTTCTTAGGTACCGACTGGCCGTAAAGTACGTTTTGCATGTGGTAAATACGTCCGCCGGAATTACCTTCAAGGGTCTAGCCAATCAGTTTTGGTATTAACCCAGAGGCATTACGTTTACTAGGCACTGGAGCTTTGTATGTACCGCCACAATTATCAAAATCGGTTGCAATGCAAATGCCGTATCTGGAATAAAGGAGCGAGCTTGCGAGTGCAGTTAGAGATTTGGACTGAACTTTAGTCAAGATCGACAGGAGAAACAGTTAACATTAAGTTGTGGTACAAAGCACTACTCAACATTTCGTTCACGAGTTTTTTGACGCCTGGAATGGTTCCGATTGGGCCACATTTAGCCTACATACAAACTACAGATCATGAACAATAACTCTCCTTCCACATGCATGTGGGATTTGCGTAGATTTCGTCGCAAAGAACCCTTTTTGGCAGAAGATACATACCGGAAGACGGCATTTGATACTGTTTTAATTGTAATGCTTGCTTTCCGCCCCTTTTCTTTACAAATCCTCGTTCACTAGCATTGCGAGCTCTGTGCTTGACCCAAAGACTTTTGCCTTGGGGAAGCCCGTCTGGACACTACAGAGACGCATGATGTATGGGAATTATTGAGTTGTAGTTTTATATAGATATACCTTCTATATTGATCCATCTGAGTAATTTCACAAAAATGCCCAATCCTCAAGATGAAAGCGAAGAACGGAGCAAAAGAATGATCTGAACTGCAACCTCAAAATACAGTGATATACTATGAACATGCAAGCGTTAAACCCAGGGGTACTTCCGTTCCATGGCAGCAAAAACTACTACTATAAAGTTGCAAAAGAGTGCAGACCAACAAACTGTTACACATGTGACAAAAATACGGTAACTTCGCAAGAGAATAAAACCAAACATACTACTCCTGACGATGGCGAGAGTATTGGGTTGATAGGTATGGACATTCTGGCGTGCGTCCGGTAATGACGAGCTAAAATATTCCTAATAGAAGTCATAGTAGATCACTCGTACAGGTACCAATACTTGCGAGCGAGCGAGACATCACATATATCATTTCTACTCGTACATAATTCGCACCCAATCTAAAACCAACACACGCATACTACCCCACGCAAACATCTTCACCACCGCCCCGACACACCAAAATCCAACGGGCTCATTCGTTTCCGCGCCAATCGAGTCCCTCTCCTCCAGATCCTGAAACACACAGATCCAGACGCTCTCCCTTTCCCGTCCCAACCGCGCAGCATGCAGCAACGTCCTCGCCGTATTGACACCCGCTGCCTAGTCTCTTACCAACCATCACTCCAACCTACTCAACTTCCAAATTATATGCAGTCTCGGCATCGTTATTGAGGCATCGGTATCAAGTCTTATTGACAGATGTCAGGAGGATGCCGCCGGTTGGAGTAAGAAAGTTAGAGCTGGTAATATAAAAAAATCGCCTCTTGGATGCCAGCCGGCCTCCGGAGCTCGGGGATGAGTGGGTACCTGGTGACTTGTGATCGTTGGACTCTGCCGTGGCCTAAAGTACCCGCACAGGCCAACGCGGTATCGTGGATATATTTTATGTATGTACTTATGTAATCTTCAACATCAGAGTCAGACTTACAACAATAAATGTCGAACCGGATTTTAGTAAGACTTTTTACTTACCTATAAACTTGTTCTCCGGCTGAAAGGAGGTCTTCAGCGATAAATAATTGATGTTTCGGGGAGGTGCTTTCAGGAAGCACTCAATGTTCTGTTGTTTGAAGCACCTTGAAGTAAGATAAAAAAATTTGGATATGGCAGTGTAGTTACTAACAATGATTTGTGGGCAGCACCTGGCTTCCGACTTATACAAATTAACCCTTCTCTCACACCACTTCGACTGACAACCCTCGTTTCCAGCCCCCAAATTCTGACGGCAATAACACGATATACGCATATTATCATTATCGGTACTCTACTACTACGGGGGCTTCGACAGTCTAAACGAATTACAACGGTCTTTCGAGAGACTAGCTATTTCTGGATCTCAGGCAACGTCTTACTCTTGCAGACAGCCAAATAGCCAATAATATCTCTGATCGTGTCTCACATCACATCACCGAAACCGCGGAGTCTATCCACGTAAGAGACGGTTCTGCAGCGACTGGGAACCCTCGAGCTGTCGTCCTCACCTATCACGCATTTTTCTGCCTAGCTTATGTCTTCATATTGTCATCTTCCGAATGCGATGCGGGTAGCAAAGCCAGAAAACTGCACCGTCGGGGATCCCCAGGTTCAAGCTTAGCAACTACGGCGGTAAAGAGGAATCGGCCAATTATGCCAGCACCAACAGCTGCTCAGCATCTATTTGACAGGTAGTTGAGGCCGAGGGTGGGTGTAGACTGGAGGGTGGAGAGAAACAGAAAGTCTTGGCCTCGTACCACCACATTCGTAGCAATCCCAAACAACGCATGCAGGATAAGCACAGACCGTTGCCCCATCCAACCCTTGCTATCCTTTGACTTAGCAGCAGCTGAGTTGGCTGCATGAGGAGGCTGATATGAAGCTGAGGAATGCGGGGAAGCCACTCTGTAAATCGTCTAGACACCCCTACACTTCCACAGACAGACACCATACGACTGAACCCAACTGTTAACCGCCAGCAGTCAGATGCAGCACCTCCTGAAACTCGGAAAGAGGAAGGTTAAACTAGCGACAAATGCTTTGACAGACGACCGTGCCGCGGCTGTAGCTGGTGTCCCCGATAACCCGATCGTTTTGGGGATTGACCTTGGATGCACTGTCATATATGAAGGAGAGAAACCTATTCTAGCCGAGTAAACTTCCCCTTCCCCAGTGATTCTTACAAAGATTTTTTCTAACCGTCAACATTAAAACAGCTTAGTGTTCGTTCACGGACTCGGTGGACATCCTGTGAAAAGCTGGTCGAAAAAGAACGTTTACTGGCCAAGAGATCTCCTCGGCCCCGATGTTCCAAACGTCCGGATTCTCACGTTTGGGTATACCGCGAAAGCCGCAACGATGGTTGAGGCGGTCAGTCAGAATAATATCCACGATCACGCCAAAGCTCTTGTTTCAGACCTACGGCGGCAAAGGAAACAGGAGGAAGAGGTTACTCTCATGGTCTATAAGTCGCTTGAATGGGAGCACATGTTGACTGATAGGCTAGACAATTCGACCGATAATTTTCATGGCGCACAGCCTGGGGGGTATTGTAGTCAAAGATGTTCATAACTACCGGAGGCTGTTCTGGTTCTTTACAAGTGGTTAATGTTTTGACAGGCACTCGAATATTCGAAGCAGAATGTCGAATTCAAACCTCAGCTTGCATCCATCTATCTGGCAACGTATGCTGTGATATTCTTTGGAACCCCGCATCGAGGTTCGCAGACGGCTAGTTTGGGAGTTATTGCAGCAACCACCTGTAAAGCTGTGGGAAAGGAATGCAATGCAAACTTATTGCGTTCATTGGAGACTTCGAGCGAAACTCTGGAAAGAATTTCGGAAGCATTCGCAAAGACTGTATCCCGCCGTGAAATTAAGGTTCATTCCTTCCTGGAGGAATTTTCAATGTCGCCATTAGTAGGGAAGGTAACTATGATATCTTCCGAAGTCTGAATGATGCAAAAACTAAAGAAGCAATAGATTGTGGAAGATTTTTCGGGACGGATTGGAGATGCTTACGAAGGGGAGGATCGCATTCCCGCTGACCATCGTGAAATGATTAAATTCATAAACGTGCACGAGATTGGCTATAAGAGGGTACTTGATGTTGTTGAGGGGTTTGTCGCTGCGGCGGCCGAAGCTGCGAAGACTAAAAGGCTTCCACAGCAATTAACGGTCGATGGTGTGTAGCTATCTTGCTTTGTAGAACTAGCAGCTGCTTGTGCTGTATAATAATGCTAAGTCGGGGTTGTAGCAACTGTTCACGAGCCTGTGTTCATGGTGCCTTTCTTTCAAAACGACGATTTTATCGGGAGAGAGAGTATGTTCCAACAACTCGAGGGGCTGCTACGCCCTACGTCAGACCGTCAATTGAGGGCAGCTTTATGGGGGCTTGGCGGAATCGGGTGAGTGAACTTAAACATCTTGTTGGGCAATATTGACAATATGCAGCAAAACATCAATCGCTGTTGAATTCTGTTATCGAAGAAAGAAGGCACACCCGCTCACCCACATTTTCTGGATACACGGCAACTCAGATCAAACTTTCAGAGCTAGCTACTTTGAACTGAGCAAACAAGCAGGCTTAACTGGTGCACTCGACAATGAGGAATCACGGTTGAACGAAGTCAAGAAATGGTTGGAAATTTCAGATAGCAGGGATTGGATGATGGTTATCGATAATTTGGACGACATCGACCTGATTGCAAAGAATTACATTCCAGTGAAACGCGGTACCATCCTATATACTACACGTGATAAACGACTCATTGGCCACCCTTCATATCTATCAACGAAAGCAGGAGTAGAAGTTCCAGCAATGAGCGAGCGGGAGGCCTCAGAAACACTGTCACAACTTCTCGGTGTTGGTTCACCCGACGTCAAGACCGATGCGTACACCCAGGCCTCCAGAGAGCTTTTGTTGCTACTGGAAAATCTCCCCCTTGCCATTGCACAAGCAGCGGCATATATCCGAGAAAGCCACATCCAGCTTCACCAATATGTAGAAGTATTCAAGGAGTGTGAGAAAAATCAGCAAGAATTTTTGAGCAAGGCATTACCAAATGCGATAGAGAACGAAGGAAATCAGCCGCGTGCAGTGATGACGACCTGGAAAATTACGTTCGATAAAATCCAACTAGAAAGCCCCATTTCCATAGGGCTGCTAGAGCTAATGAGCTATCTCGGACCAGAAGAAATTCCACAAAGCCTGATAAAAGGTGCCTCGTTTTTCAAAAATGAGAATTCGGTATTTTTCATGAAGATCCTTGCGCCACTTCTAAATTATACCCTTCTCTACCAGCTCGAAGCTTCAAACTATCGCCTCCATCGCCTAGTGGCTTTTTGGGTTCGGGCGCAGATAGACCGTAAAGTTCAGCAAGCGAACCAACAGTGCTTAGAATCAGCTGTCATTCTCATGTCCTGTGCTTTCCCATACGATCCATTAAATGATTGGCAGTCTTGTACCCTGCTTTTGCCGCATGCATTGGCCGTTGTTCAGTACGCTAGACGTCAAGGTCTAGACTTCGAGTCGCTTTGGCAGTTGCAGGATCTCATGGGACGTTATCTTGAGAGAAAGGGTAACAACGAAATTGCATTAGAATGGTTCCAACGGGCGCTCGACGGCAAGGAGCGGGTGCTCGGGAAAGACCACCTTTCCACTCTCGACACCATCCATAACATGGCTGGTGTGTTCCGTCGGCAGAGGCAGTATAGCAAGGCATTGCAATGGTACCAGCGAGCACTCGATGGCAAGGAGAAGACGCTTGGAAAGTATAGCCACAGCACTCTCGCAACTGTCCACGGCATGGCCGACTTGTTTGATAAACAGAGAGAGCATAATAAGGCACTGGAATGGTACCAGCGGGCACTCGATGGCTGTGAGAAGACACTCGGGAAGGACCACCTTGACACTCTACGAGCCGTCAATAGCATCGCCATTATGTTCAGGCAGCAAGGGGAGCATGGCAAGGCACTAGAATGGTTCCAGCGGGCACTCGATGGCAGGGAGAAGACACTCGGGAAGGACCATCCTGACACTCTACGAACCGTCGATAACATGGCCTTTATGTTTACGCAGCAAGGGGAGCATGGCAAGGCACTAGAATGGTTCCAACGGACACTCGATGGCTGGGAGAAGACACTCGGGAAGGACCATCCTGACACTCTACAAACCGTCAATAACATCGCCATTATGTTTACGCAGCAAGGGGAGCATGGCAAGGCACTAGAATGGTTCCAGCGGGCACTCGATGGCTGGGAGAAGACACTCGGGAAGGACCATCCTGACACTCTACGAACCGTCGATGACATCGCCATTATGTTTACGCAGCAAGGGGAGCATGGCAAGGCACTAGAATGGTACCAGCGGACACTCGATGGCTGGGAGAAGATACTCGGGAAGGACCATCCTGACACTCTACGAACCGTAAATAGCATGGCCATTATATTCAGGCAGCAAGGGGAGCATGGCAAGGCACTGGAATGGTTCCAACGGGCACTCGATGGCAGGGAGAAGATACTCGGGAAGGACCACCCTGACACTCTCGAAGCCGTCAAAAATATGGCTTTCACGTTCAAAAAGCAGGGGAGAACGATAAGGATCTGGACGGGTGCTAGCAGACACTCGAAAGCTACGAAAAGACGCTCAGGAAGGACCGCCCTACCTTTATCCGCACCCTCGAAATAATGGAGCTGTTGCGTCACGGTCGTGCCTGGGCGTGGTAAAGAGGGCGCCCAATACCACGTCTATCACAGGTGGTTGATGCTAGATATTGCTAATATAGGAGAGAAAAAGGACACTCTGGGTTTGCATATGGAACTATCAAATCCGTTGAATGTATTATTCTGGTTTTGGGTTGGTCTAGGGGTTTTGTCTAAATGGGTGATTTTTGGGAGGAAACATTCTCTGTAGTTATGTAGACTCAGCGGAGCTTAGTGCTAAGGTATGTCATGTGGAGAGATTGAAAATATAGACTTAATTGTATTTGCTATGTTCGGAATGTATGTGCTGTTAATAGTGGGCTCGGAGGCTTAAGGGTAGTGTTTGGAGGTGAAGGCTTGCGCCAATCCATTCTGACATTGGAGAGTAATGTGTGTTTGGGTTATGTTTGATGTCGAAGGAGAAAAATAAGTTGATATTGTTGGTAGATAGGCCATTTTGGGTCCATTAAGTTCAGTGTTCCTAAGCGGCCAGGCCTGGCCGGCGTTAGCGGCGGCTTTTAAATAAGGGCCGGGCCGGGCCTGCGGGCTTTTCTGGCCAGCCAGTTGACTGTAGATGGTCTCGAGACACCGCCGGATCTTGAAATACAGGTTGGATAAATAGGCCATGATCTGGATCTGTTGACCAGCCGGGTAATTATGTTATAGTCTGGTCGGGCAGTGTCTAAATCATTCCTACAGGCCTCGAGGCGACCTCTGTACTGCTGTGCCTATCTCTGACGACAATACATTCAGGTCTTGCTCTCCAGGCGGAGTAGCAGTACGTATACCTAGGATACTTAATACGATAATTACCCGCCATCATACCAGTAAGATGTTTCGGGGAAAACATATGTATGTGTCGTCTTTCTTGCGAAAAGACATCACTAGTTCCACTTCGTAGGAGCTTGATATATTTGCCTTTGCAAAGTCAGATCACATACAAGCACTCGGTATAATTATGATTACGTTCACGTAGCATGGAGAGCATGCCAGAGTACTGGAATAGTACTGGCGGGTACTCGATGATAGGGAGAATATACTCAGAATGGACCACCCTGACACTCTCAAAGCTGTCCAGGGAATAGAATCATTGCACTCCCTAGCAATTCTTCCTCGGAAATATTATAAAGTGTATCAGTTTACCGGTTGGCTAGTTAGAGGAGAGAACAGGCCATCGAGGGGCTGCAAGTGGAACTGGCTAAAGCGCTTGCGTGAGTCACGGTGGTTTGTTGCTAAGTAAGACTTTTGGTAGGGACTTTCGGCAGGGATTGATAAGGTATATAGCGTATAGCGCTAGTATAGTATATCTATGTTGAAAATGAATGAAGATGAGTACGAATAGGGAAGCCGGTGCCTATGTGGTCAAAAGATTTCGGGGTGTCACGTATTGGAGCAATTAATTTACATGTTGCAGCATAATTGGTGATGAGTTATGTGCTCGAGTTATGTATGATATTGGAGGTAGAAGTAATGTATTATATGATGTTGGAGAGGGTAGTGCCGTTGATAAACTAGACTGGGTTTCAGACAACAGATGCTGCGGTGCATAACATAAGGTTAGCTATCTATGGTTATCTTCTATTGGCTACATAAACCCCGACATGCTTACCTGAGTGTGTCCAATCAGCTGTACAGACAACGCAGAACTCGGCGCTGTCTCGATATCACTGGAAGCTGTATTGGTCGTATAAATATCACATTACCGTCCTCCAATGCACCGCTTGCTCCCATTTTGCGATCCGAAAAGTAGATAGGCAGATGAAGATTTATTGGCCAGCTGGATGATAATTTCAAGACCGGCTATAGTCCGATTCGGTCGAGCTGAGTTGTCGCTGCAGGCTACTCGCTATGTTCTCAGATCTAGCCTGTACCTGTCTTTACCGGAGCTGGAACCAGCTTTTGCTCTCTCGGTGAAGGAGATATCTCTTAACACGGTAACTGGTCAAATAATACGTATAGATAGTGCCCCTTCGGTTACCCATGACAACCTCTGTCTGAAGTAACATCTGACTCCCCTTACAGTAAGCCGAAGTGGACAAAAGTGCTAAACTTGTCAAATTTGCCAGCATGACAAATGTTCAAAGTTGAGCGATCAATAAAGTGAGTCACCGCCGATCCCCATCAATATCGCCGGATCGGCGGTGACACGCAACTCAGTTCCCTACCGCGACTGTACATCAGGGTACCTCTAAATACTCTGACATACCATGGCGTACGCCAATTTGCATGTTCAGGTTTCAACATTTCTCATTTGATTGCACGACAAATGTTCTAACTTTTGTCTACTTTGGCCTTCGTATTCCATCTCTCAAATTTGAAGTTTGCCGCTGTTACGTCGGGTCCCGTGTAAGCCACTGGGTATTATCATGCGTGGTTACCTCAGGCTGCATGTCTCCGACTACTACAAAATTTGCATCTATGTAGATTATTTACACGGTTAGGGCCGTTTCCGCCAACTACCGCATGCCACGGCCCGTATCCGCATCCATGGACAAAGTCGGTACTTCAGATTTTATCCACACAGCCGTCCTAGAACAAGACTGTGTCCACGAAATAGGGTACGAGTTGTGACACGGGTATTTTGATGGAAAAACGCCACACGCGCTACGAAAAATAACCCCGCTCTTTATTACCCCGCTATCCAGGGGAACATTTCTAGAACCCCGCTCTTCTCTCCACCACCTAAAACAACATGTCTCTCCTCCAGTTAACCGACTTCAACATCAGCTGCGCCGTATTGGGCAGTTTTGTCTCACTGTTCGGACTCGTTTCATACTTCGTCAAGGAGCGACTATACCTATCAGAAGCGTGTAGTTCTTGCCCTCACAACTTCTGGCGCGGCCCTGTAACTTATAATCTGCCTACAGTGATTGCGCTTGTCTTTGGATTAGTGCTCGGCCCGCATGGCACAAACTTTATCCGGCCGTTGGATTATGCGAACGGCGATAACCACCGACTGGATTCCACAACGCTCGCATTCTCGAGACTTGTTCTCGGCGTACAGCTCGTATTGGCCGGAGTACAGCTGCCGAAAAATTACCTGATGAAACAGTGGCGGAGCTTGGGGATGCTACTCGGCCCGATCATGGTGCTGAAGTGGCTAGTGAGCAGTGTTCTGGTGTGGTGGTTTGTTCCGGGAGCGCCATTTGTAAGCCGGAAGTGGTCCTTTTTTTCGTGGGATTTACGGTAACTAACCTCTGGTGATGCTCCAGGTGGTTTCCTTAGCGGTCGCGGCATGTATTACACCAACCGACCCTATCCTGGCAAACAATATCGTCAAAGGAAAGTTCGCCGATGAGCACATCCCGCCGAACCTCCAGAAAATCATCATCGCAGAGTCCGGCGCCAACGATGGCCTCGGGTATCCGTTCCTTTTCGTCGCGTTGTATATACTCAAGTACTGCGTGATAGGCGCGCCAACATTCCACGGGGGAGCAACAGAGGTTGCGAAGCTGTGGATCGCTAAAACCTTCGGATATGTCGTTCTACTGAGCGTCGCGTATGGCATTGCGGTCGGGTGGCTGGCAAAGGAGTTGCTGCACTGGGCCGAGAAGCGGAAGCTGGTGGATAGAGAGAGCTTTCTGGTCTTTCCGATTGCGCTGGCGCTATTCATTGTGGGCACCTGCGGGATGATCGGGAGTGACGATGTGCTAGCGTGTTTCATTGCCGGTATGGGTCTTTCTCCAGAACGGGCTGATTTTTGGCCAACTGTGCGGTGAAATTTAGGAAATGTCTTCACGCTGGATGACTGGTTCCGACTCGAGACTATACGCGACTCACTACAGCCCACGATCGATATGTTACTGAATGTGACCATTTTCCTATGGTTCGGCGCAGTCTGTCCGTGGTCTGATTTTGTGAACACTCCCGACCTACCGTTCGGCCGTCTTGTGTTACTCGGCATCTTGATACTTCTTCTACGGCGCCCACCTATTATTTTTGCTTTATACCGATGGGTACCGCGTATCGAATCCTTCCGGGAGGCACTCTTTGCCGGGTACTTTGGCCCCATCGGCGTGTCGGCGATCTTTTATCTCTTCGTTACTTGCGAATATCTAAACGAAATTGACCAGACCCCCGGACTACCGGACTCGGGGAGGAAGGAAGTTGAAGAGATGTTGGTGGTGGTAAGGCTGGTGGTGTGGATGTGTGTGGTCATCAGCGTGATCGTGCATGGAATCACGATTCCTTTCATCATGGTATCTTCTGCCTAATCTTTCAGGATCCGTTGCTGATGCGTGATTGGTAGTTTGGTAACCTCATGCCTGGTGCCATTAAGATTAAGGCGTGGTCGACAGGAAACTCGGTGTCGCGCGTATTGAGGTTCGGACAGCGATCCGATGATGAACGAAGGAGCGCGAGACAGCTTGCTATTGAGGAGCGGTTACCGATCAACCAACAGGAAAACGATACGGCTAGCTCGCGCACCGTGGGTTACGGCTCGATCAGGGTAAGAAGCAACCAGCCTGAAACTGAACGTCAATAACTTGAGTCATCGAGGCGGTAATTTGGCGATGGGTATCAACTTTCTCGCGGGGTTCTAGAGTCATAAATTTAGAACTAGAATTGTTCTTTCCATTCTCTTATTATTTAGACCGCTAAACATGGTTACCCCAATACATGATAAATATTTTTAGAATGATCATTCACTCCACGCGACTCAAAATACACGCCTTCAAGTTTAATGAAAAGTACCTTAGAGAATAAAACACTTAAGCTAGTAAAAATGACCAGTCCTCTCGCACATTTCGGTCATATGACGGCCCGCTATGCAGTCAGCTGGCAATCCGGGAGGTGCGGATTACACTGCCGGTAGTTAGAATTTGCTGCATGATTTTACGAACTCGTACAATGCACGAGCCGATTCCCTTCAGCTTCTAAATCAATGTGGAACCGCGTGTTAAGATTTTTTGTAAGCGGGTGGCATATAGTGAGCGGGGACGGGAATATCCGTTGGTCGCGTTCTGGCCGGTTTCGTTTATGGTATAGGTTGTTTAAAGTTCGAACTCAGCACTTTCCTCTCTGAGCGCGTGAAATTCTGGTTAACTAATTTAGATTGTCATGGCGCTCAGCGATAGGGTACAGTCGCGTCCGATAAGACTTCGTACGGTCGATTCTTTTTGCCTTCCCCATACCAAACATGATTCAAATCTATGGCCAGCCACATCAAAGCATGATGGCATGTAAAGGGATATGCTGTACAAATTTTGGAAGGAAAATATAAATTTTGGTTTCGTGGATGTTGATGTTGCCAGAGTTGAAGATATACATTGCTCGTTTTTTTAGTGATGAATAACAAGGGAACATAAGTCGATTATTTTGGGCAGAGGCATTTCCTGGAGAGTTTTGGATTATATTCTAGAGAGCTTGCGCTCATTGCATCAATGATCATAATGCCTAAATCGAGGATTTTGCGAAATTTTGTATGGGGTTTTGTAGTCATTGCACGATTTCTGAGTTTATTTAACAAATGGAGCTAATCAAAGTCAGAATATTGGAGGAGGTTGAGAAGCCATGGTACACTATTTGATGCTATAAAAGGAGAAATTTATTTGAAGCCTGCAATGACAGGAAATTTCGAAAGTAGAACCTTTCAGAAGCTACTGACTGTGTTAGTTGTGTATAGCAGATATAGAGAATTGTAGTATGTCCTTTGCATGCGCTCTATCACCTGTATAAATCTTAGATTTCTGCGCTTTATTGTTGTAGTTGACAATCATCTTTTTCTGGTCGTTTCCAGCCCTCGCGCGTGGGGTAGCAAGACTTATCGGACGCGACTGTACACTATGTAGCGAAGAGTGCCACATAAATGGGTCCAAGAAACACGGTCAACTCTAGTGATGCAGTATGTTAGCATAGAATTGCAATGTAAGAAACACTGGAGTTGATCTGACAATGGAAAGCTCAATGAAAGGTGGGAATTTAAAGGATACATTCGATCCACAGCGCTTGCAGCTGCGGGTAACGGGATGCAACTGAATGATGAAACTAATACAAGTAAGGACGTGTTTTCCAAAGACTTCTTGACGACGTTTCGCAGACATTGTACAAAGCTCCTTTACTATTGCTACCGTAGTCCTCGAATGCTGGTGAGCCAACTATCACTAAAATAGCATTGCTTGACTAGGACGTTTCATCTAGTGCACCCCCACAATACCTTGAAAACACTAAACACGGCCATCTTACCTTTTTAAAAAACAGCTACGGCGGTCCACGACAGGGGTATTGTAGAATAATAAAAATTACTTCTAGCCATCTGCTTGCGAAACCGCTACAATCTCGACATCAAAAATTTGGCCTCACTACTAGTATGAACCATCCTAATGCTATGCTTGCCTCACTCTAGATTTTGTTCGTAGTATTTCATCGCTAGGTTTGCGTTTTTCGCATGTCGGGATGACAATCGGTAGTTAGACATAATAACTCTCAGGCGTCCTCAACTGCACCAATTCACCCCTTTTGACGATGTCTTTCAAGTTGGTGGCGGGCTTGGTATCGGCTTCACTGCATGGGTTCGGAAGCAGGTACCAGAGTCATATGCCTACCGAATATCTCCTATTTGCTAGTCAAGCGAGTAGAGTTTTAAATTAAGAAACTGCGCATGATCTAGAGTAGCCCCTGCGCACAGTGTTCACCCTGTTTCAACTAGTTCGGTGGGAAGTCTAGTGGGACACTCCCGGTATATGTAAATTTAAACATGCAACATCAAGAGTATTGTATAGTTCGCCACTATCGCCAACAAGATAAATCTAATGAACAACATTGCACTAAATAACTACTGGATGCTTTATCCGGCAATAAACTATATAAACAGTACACTTCGTATTTCGTTCACTCCTGGTTCGGACCCTTTGCGTTACTCCAAATCAATTGGGTATGCACTCCGCGTTTTGTGGCTGAATTTTACAACCATGTGCAACAGAAAGACGAGCAGCGAAACCGGCTCCTTTCGAACCCTATACTCCAATTTTCAACCGCTGCTGAGGCTGAAGATATGTATTACGGTGGTTGGTATTTAGTTGTGTAACGTAGAATTGCTTATACCAACATTGATGCAAATTGTGAGCTAGAATCGATCTAAAACCGTTGATGCAATTCTGAAGGAGACTCCACGAAGCGTAGCTATATCATTTCCTACCCTCCCACCTGCTCAGGTCAGTAAGCTAGACCCTCTGCAAAGATGAAGCTACCGATTCTCACTCGATTCACTCTTTTAGCTATCACCACTCTATGTCTTGCGACGATGCCAGCAACAGCATTCAAGGCCCCAGGGTGGCTGAAAGAAATCACCCCGAAGAAAGGTTGGGACATGAAATCTGAGACCCACTGCTACACGTACGTACTCCGGTCACTCCGGTGTCCTAATAGATGCTTACCTAGGTTCCATACTAATAGTCTTCCCTACGGCACGATCGGTTTCATCTCGCACATTTTGACCTACTACACAATCGTTATGCTTTCAGCCGGACGCTCGCCACTGATGCCCTGGCGCAAACTCAGTTCCCCAAGGATGGACATGTTCCTGGGAGTGGTCGGTCTGCTCGTCGGAACACTCATTACCGCTCTCACAATATACCGATGTCGGCAACGGTGGCAGTTCCTTCTGATTGCTGTGTGGAAGGCAACCCTGAGTGTATCGCTTGGAGCATTGGGTGTTTCAGCGGCGAGGGAGACAAAGAGGATAGAGGAATTGAAAGAACGCTTGAGGCCCACGGAACAATTACTACCCAAGGAGGACGACGACGATCTCGATTTGAAACCTCGATATCGGCCCATACTGTGGTGGATGCTTCTGTATGTGTTAGGAATCTTTGTCGGATTGACGGGGCTGATCTCCCTCGTCAAACATTCTTGGGGCGAGCCGATTATTGTACTGTCCTCAAAGATTTTTGGAGGTATTGCTATAGGATTGGGGGGATTGGCTGGCATTGTTCCGATGATCTTGTACTATATAGACAAGGCCGACAGGGAGGAACGGGGTCGAGCGCGCCGGGGATTAAAGTTTCTTGGAGGTGGTGCTCTGGTTGTTTTTCTAGTTCTGTTGCTAACGTCAGGATTTCTCGCAGCACTCTACAGCGACTGGGTGCTGGCAGGTCTTGCGGGAAGTTTGATTGGAGTGCCTAGCAAAGACAATTCTGTACTGTATTATGGATACTTTGGGGCTAAGAGATTACCCTTCTTTTCTATTTGATATTTTCTCGGCGTGTTTGTATACATAGGCGGAGGTATGAGAAGTCTGGCCGGACTGGAATTCTTGTCGTAATGTGATTGTATTTGTACTTGGGTGTATTGTAACGGCGGTGGGGATTAATAGTATATACTTATTATGACACACAACATCAATTATGACCAGATCACTTGCGGTTGGGGTTAAGAGGTTCAGGAATGGGAAACACGAGTTTTGGTATGCCCGCGTTAACGTGCTGCCTCGTGGTAATCCAAATCAGGTTGCAGAAGTATTCATGATTAGCCTCCACAACTCCAAACCGTGCGTTGATCGGGTGCAACAACACTGGGGGGGACAATAGCTGCATCATTATATTGACGGCACGATATTATATACCTAATCAGGTAGACTGAGACAAAATAATCATTCAACGCCGAGATCCGGTCGAGTATAAATACGATGGTATGGCTATTTCTTGTAGTATTGAAGCATCTTAGTATTAAGATCTATCAACGGGATAAAATACTCGGTAGAGTTGACGTGTGCTACACAATAGCGGCTGCGGCGGTGCGTCAAACACGGCAGCATCATGACCTGTCACTCCCACAAGCGAGTGCTCAACAATAACTTGAGCAATCAAAGAATTAATAAAATACGGGCACTATTTCAAGGTCCTCGGGATGTAACGTCTGTTTGCGATTTCTTTGGCGGTTTGACAATGGTCTGCTTTAGCGGGTGATGAATATCGCAATTCATCACTCGACGCTCCACATGGAGTTCCGGAGAATACATTGTCGATGGTCCCGCGCCTCACATGGTGTCACTTGTGTCATTATAAAAAGTGTTGCCGGCGATGATTAATGTTGACAGAAAATCTGACGTATAATAGTACGGCTGCATTGTCGAACGTATGACCAAGGTCAATGTCCGGGCCAGTACATTAGCCGCGCTCACAGAGTTCAATAAACTGACGGCATAATGTTGTAGAATATCGTAGGTTGCATAAAGTTACACTCGGCTTATATCTCAAAGCTGCACTGTAGAACCGGCGAACGAGAGATCGAGACCATTCACACTAGTGTTTCTAGGATGTAAATCAAAGCTCTCGACATCATATACTATGATCCAAACTGCGTATGAAAGTTCTAGGAACCGAACGGGCTTGACATATCCATCTTCTACAATGCAAAGATGTGTAAACGGATAACTACATATATTGCCAATAAAGGCCACGAAGGAATGGATCCAAGCCTTTAGCGATGGAGGAATGACTAAAAATAAACATTGGTGGTGTAAAGTCATAGCCAATTTCTCCGGATTTTTTCAAGAATATATTTTTAAAATATTGTTTTTGGATTGGGTTTATTTAAGCGTGAGGTTGTTAGCGCTAGTGTCGTCCTTCAGCAGTATTCCTAAGCCACCTGGCCAGCCATGCCAGGCCACGATCTCGCCGGTAGCGCAGCTAGGCCGGGTCTCTTAGAAATATTGTCCTTCAGTTCAAGGTAAGATTGCTCTGGTCTATGTTTACTATATGAAAAAAGGTGGGTTTTAAACAGCGGTCATAAGACCGTTGTTATCATATAACTGTTATAAAAGCATTTTTGACCGTCTGACAACCGTCAAAAATGGTACCCAGATGGTTGGGTAATAGTCATAGATAATGGTCTTGCGACCGCTGTTAAAAAACCCCTTTTTGCATGTAGTACCACAATAACGGCTTGGCCGTACTGCCTCAATGGGATTGTCCAACCATTTGAGCTCAGCTCAAATAATGTGGTAGCAGAATAACTGCCGATGTACCAGTTAGGAGTTAAGCTTGGTTCGTGGAAGAACTATTTAGGTGATCATTGGAATACTTAGCTCCAAGCTAAATGGAATGCGACAAGTTAATATTAAAGAAATGATGCAGGGCAGCTTTTTACTACTGTCATTAACGGAGACTCTGTTCTGTAGGATTAGCCCGCGTTCACGTAGGAAGGTATACATGAGAAATCATGCCAGTGCCATAGCTATAGAATACGGACGATGTATCTACGGGGCTTTGGATGGTTATTTTAATGGTCCTATTGAAACCCTACTCGCGGGTGCTGTGGTCCCTTTGAACACAGTGAAAGGAGCTCGGAAGAGTTCTGGGGTTTCTCTCGCTGGCTGTTGCGGTCCTTGCGCTCCTTTAGTCTGTTAAATTTATCGTTAGCTTACCCTACCCTTCATTCACCTCAGGTGTATCTGCAGGCACCACCTGCTATGAATAGTGTAACGAAAAACTTTAGAGACAATGTTGTGGCGAACAGAGCGACTCCTATACTGTCAGCCGTGCCTATACTCCGGTGTATAAACGCCAAACCAAATGCTCCGGTTCAACAAGCATATGTGCATATTGCACAGAGTAAAATATAACTCAGCTTGAGTGTGTTGCATATATGGATCGCCTCCACTGTACGGCTAATGGGCTTCAGCTGGGCCTATGGAGATCATGATCTCATGATGATGGTCGTTTCGGACTCAGCTGGAGATGCTAGCTGAGTGCGTATGCACGCGTATAAGGCATACTTTTAATGCCATATGTAATATCACACAAACTCCCGTAGTTTAGAATACACAAACTTCTCGCAATCACTATTTCAACAGAGTGAAGTTATACATCACGAGTGATACCCTGTAATTCTTCGAGTCATTTGATTCTAGCCCGTATGAACCAGAATTCTCATCGGAGAGCGCTCTTGATACTATTATCCATTTTAACTATGCTGGTAACAATATTAAGAAGCTTATTTTTCATTCTAATTTTACACCGGGTGATTTTCAGTGAGGTAATTTACCCGGCATGATAAGTGACCCTTATTCGAGTCCTGCATCCGGAATGTCCTTTTTCTATTTTTATGTATTTTGTTAAATTTGCCCTAGGGAAGCTTATCAGCTTCTTTGAGTAGTATATTGTGCATAGAATGTACAGTGGAAGCATTGAGTGTCAGTTTGTAGTGGTTTAAGCTTAAGGATTGCAATTCGAAGCTCGATTGGATGTGAGATAATAATACGTATTTACACTGTTATGGAGTGATAGAATACTATCGAAAGCTTGCAGCCATCTTATTCAGGTCTATAATTAACTCATTAATAGTCTAACCTGCACCTATTGGTTGATGTTCTCTAGTCGCACCCGCTGAAACTGTCCAGCAGGCTTCCCAATAGTCCATCCCGTCCGGGAAAAGTTAGCCCTGGACCGGACGATAATCCTTAGGGCACTGATTGGAGGACTGTTTGAGACTAGGCCAATGGAGCACTGGCTGAAAAGACCAGAGCCCTACAGCCCAGCTGTGCGCACTGCGCATGAGGCTCAACTCTACAAATCAAAACATTGACATATAATAAGTCTCTGCTCACAACTTCATGCGCAGCGGCTCCACTCACATTCTCATGTTGAAATATGTTCCGATTGCAGTTTGGAAGAGGAAGCAGCAAGTCTCTTATTATTCTCTCCCAGCGAGCCTTCCCTGGAAGATTTCATAGACTCTCACTGTTACCATATTTCTCTGTACCCTCTCTGTATTCATCCACTTGATATTGCCAGATTTACACTTGAAAAAGCAATTTCATCATATCATTAGCTAATTGTTCAAGCATCCAGCCGCAGTCTTCAGGCCCATCCATGCACCGTTCGGGCCATAGCCTCGTATCCTGAAACTACAGGCACCAATACAAGGCCTAGGTAAGAAGATTATGTGCCTGGACGGACCAGGCGTCTGAAATCCATTCCCCGTACGGGACACTCCAGCAGCCCTGTAATCTCATGCTCTCCCATCAGGTACAAAGCGAAGTAGATGCTGGGTTGACGTTCTAGTGGATCGATCTGAAACTCGAAATAGTCAGTACATACTTCTAGGTATAGTACCCAGTGTAGCATAGGGTCAGGCTAGCCACCAATATCAAGAGTTGTTGACGAAGATCGACTCGAAACCTACGCCATAGCTTGATACAGAGCTGATCATCTTGTCCCGACTTATAGCATGCAGCAGTCGTGCTCGAGTCGTCAAAGCAAAACATTCTTCGGCTCAATCTCGGCTCGATTATTGACTCCAGCATATCCCATGCTCCTCCCCGATAACCTGCGATTGCGGACTACAATCAGTATCATTGAGTCCCTGTACTTACCCAGGCATTCAGGGCATTATGCAAAGTATGCCCTACACCACCCTAAGTCGAATTAGTGTCACTCCAATATATGAAGGATATGCACAAGCTTATGAGTAAAAGCACTGCATGCCTGTCATAGCTCTATAGTGCTACTAGCTCGCGCAAATTATCTCCACACCCTGATTGGAATGGGGCAGGCGAAGATCTCAATCGCGCAGCTTGCGGTCGATCGATTTCCTTAACTTATATTATATCTTGGTGTAACATATACTGTACTGGCCGCCGTGGTCAGGACAAGGCCAGGTGCTGACAGTAATTTTGAGGACAGACAGCTGTTACTAATAGCGGTTATCTACTCGGATATAGAATTGGGTCACGGGTTCGCTGTTGAAAAGTGCAGGTAATGACCGTGAAATGGAACAACGGGACAAGCGAAGGGTGGCGGTGGCCCTGTTAGAAGCGGAGGCTTCAGGACATGCGAGTATTCTGTTACCTGTTGTGTTCATATGTAATATCATCGATACTAATACCTTTTGATTTTCGGACTCCCTTGCCTGACGCTGACTGACGCAAATAATTGTCCGGATAGACACAACATGCTGTCCGGACCACAGCGGCCAGTACAGTAATCGTGTTCAGTGCCCTGGGACTTATGTTACTTTGTATAATATGGTTGATTGTGTCTGTCTATCGAGGTCACAAAGATCGTATATGTATAGTCCCATAAACGAACTTAACTAACAGCTGTATCACCCCGTATCCTGATACAAGCCGATATCCTCATACAAGCCTGTAACCAGGAGGCTGAAACTATATACGCAGCAACTTCAATTATAGGCACTGCCAGATTGGGATACATCTAGGCCAAGCTCGCTCAGACTGCGATCCTACGCTTAAAGGAACAAATAATGAATTGTAATGTTTTGGGACAGTTATCTAGGAGGTTTCAGCTACAAGCTAGGTTTGGGCATTTTGTTGAAATTGCCACAGGGGTATGATTGGTTGAATAAGACGTCAAGATGGAATCTGATTGGTCAAATACATAAAACGAGTATCCTAAAGAGGAAGTGCAAGGAATACGCCCAGACCGGGGTCATGGCGTATGACCCATCCCCCGTATTGGTCATCTGATACTTATTCCAAAGTTGCGGATTTCTCAAATGTAGGATATAGAGAGACTCCAGAACAGATAGCAAGTACTCCCATTCAGACACTGATCAGATATAAGTAGGTGAGAACTGGAGGTTCCACAGTATATCGAATCACGAGCTTTTATCAATACACTCAGTCTGATAAACTAAGCGACGATATTGTGATACATCTTACGTCTTTACGAAAAACATAATGGAAACCGCTTATATCGGTCCTATAGCTGGAATTAGTGATTGGAAAGGAGTGCATTTCGTCTAGGGTTAACATCAACAGAATAATTCCCACAGAATTTTGAAGGCTGTGCGACATCCACAAAAAAAATAGTACTAATATTAAGAAGGTGCTGAAGAACATTAATAGAGACCTTCCCAAACCCGAGAACCGGAATTTGGAAGGTCCATAGCCAATACCTCCATTGTGGCCAGTAGTCCAGTCGGTCCCAGTCTGAGGTAGGACTCAGCATGATCTGGTCCAGCAAGGAGATTGGACTGGACTGGACTGGACTTGAGCGGTTCCAGCCTGCATGGTTCTGTATCTGGACCGTTGGCCACACTGACTTCCATCTGGACGGGGTTTGGGGTAACAGTTTTGTGCAATTGCCACTCCCCCACATAGAAGGTTCGTCGATTGATTGCATGGACTGCCTTGGACAGTACCAAAATTAAGCGCATAAGAGCGATTCTTCGTCATATCGCTCACGAGATAACATGCGGGCGGTTAGCCAAGCAGAGCGAAAGCTAAATTGATATATCCACAACGCTCGCCAGATAGTGTACAAGTACAACCAAAAATTGAAACAGCAATAGCCGACCGATTACAAAACTTTAACATCTACTTTCCCACCAGCTTCACACCTACCACCTACTACCGTTCCTTTTCTTGGCGCCTTTGAGATACCCTTCCACAAACGTGCCCATCTCCTCGACCCTCCAATCATGTCGGATCTCATTTTGCAGGCCCTCAACAGTCTCGTCATCCAGCTCTTCCAGTGCAGCAAACAACAGACCACCCAACCTTTCAAGGCCCTGCGCAAATTCCAATAGCTCCTTAGCGATGATAGTGCGATCTCTGATACTAGATCCATCATCGTCAGCATGGTTCCCGTTGACAACTGTGTGTTGGTCGTCAAATTCGTTCTCGCTTTCGTCGATCTCCATAGGCATTTCGGCACGCCCGCGCTTTAGCGCAGGCGGTGACTCTGAGATGCGAGCGCCAGCGCCGTTAGTGGTGCGCGAATCGGTCCGCGCACGCTTCTTGGCTGGAGGAGGCGCGGGAGAGGCGCTCTCACGGTCAGAGATGACCATCACTTTCTTGAGGGTAGATTCCTGCGTGAATTGCGCTTCGATGCCATTTGTCGCTTGTTTCCGCGACTCAACGCGCTCCACAGGCACAAACGTGGGTTCGCCCATCTGGCGACGAGGGTTACGGCGTGCAGACTATATTCTATTAGTATGATTAAAATGGTGGGACGTCGAGGACAAACATCGCCGTTGATAGGCCGGAAGCCTGACGGGGCAAAGATCTGCCGGGGAGTGGCCGGAGTTGAAGAACCTGAGCCCTGTTTTTGTTTTGCCACCTTAATGCGGCATTCTTCACATGTTTTGAAATCCTCGGTTTTGCCATTCTTAGGCGTTTTATTGCGGTTTACACCAAAGCATGACGTTGGCCGCTCCTTCTGGCAATGACTGCAGTATTTTTCAGCCCGTGAGGTATTCATTGAAATTTTTGGGGTAATGTGTCTGCGAATGGAGTATTAGCGTATACAAGCGGCGAAGCTGCTAAAGAGACATAGGGTGATAAGGAATCGGAGGTACTGCAGGGTATCATAAAATAATAAAAACTGCATTGCTGGATAGCAATGCAATAGCAGCAATAAACGTAGAGGCGGCGTTATCTGACCCCCACCAGTAAGGCGATAAAGCCTAATGATGGAAACAGATAACGTGTAATGGTATTGCCCATTAATTGAGTTGAAAATGGCGTTGGTTGCGCAAAGTTAATTACAGTTCCGTTGGTCCAGGGTTGCATTTTCAAGGGGTTCATGGGTGACAACGATTGCAGAGCACAAAACACGTAGAGCAGGGAGGGTGGGAGCTTACCAGCTGGCTAACTACGGCGGCCGATAGCGGGGACACTACGACTCCGCGTGTTTGGTGTAGTATCGATCGAGAGATGTTAGGAGTGCAGTGAGGGGAGAATGAAGACGTGGAGTGGAAGTGTGGGCGATCGATGGGCTGGCAGCTTCTTTAAGCGATTTTCGCCGAGTGTTAGCCGGGTAAAGTTTAGGATGTCCTTGGTGGTTGGTGTCCGGCCGGCTCGGCGGAAGAGCTTCCCCGCTTCTAATATCGCCACCATGCAACAATATCGGATTGCGTCAGGCATAGATAGAAGGTATATCGATAAAGAACATGCCTGGAAATTCTCAGTGCAACATTTTTTTGATTTATGCATTCAAAAACCACGTGATAAATTACCCGGAATGGCCCACTCCTGCGCTAGGTTTGATCATATGGCCGCGACGATGGCGACGTCGTTCTAGTGGTAATGTCTATCTGTGATTGGCATTGATTCCTCGGGTCTCTTTCAATAACATACTTCGCCAACCCTAGCGACGATGATGGTAAAGAGCATGGACGATTCGATGCACCGTCGTATCAAGAATAGAAGTATCGACACCTGTCACGAGGACGCTGCTGTGCGTCTGACAAATGGAGTACCGCTACCCCCCCTGGCTGTAGTGGAGGCCGTTTGCATGCGTGACCACGCGGCAGTACGAGCGACCTCAAATCAGTGCATGAGACCACGTCAGCGATCCTGTAAAGTTCCCTGCTACTGACGCCATCGTGGCAGACCGGAAAAGCAACCCCGCCAATGGGATGCAGCGTCATCATAGACCTGCCTTTGTGAGTCTAACGCTCGGACTACGCCTTCGTTGGGCCAGCAACGTCCCTTGGAGATGCTTGGCTACTTAGGGTCAGACTCTGCGGTGGTATAATATTGTTAGCTGGGCTCGAAGACCATTGAATAGCTAGTCTTTTACGCAGGGTACTATACTGGGCATGCTTTCCATAATGGCGACAAAAGGTGCGTTATATCACTAGTGCCGATTGAATGGCTACTCCGCATTAGCTCGGCCGGCGTCTGGGGCTCGTAAAGGTTCGCTCTTTTAAGAGCTATGGGGCAGACACATAGAACTGGGTTTTGCGATGTCATTCGACCAGTGCGCAGAGAATATTCCAGACCAATTTGGATTGGAACCTCCACAGGACACACACCTCCTGCGCCAAACCGCCTCACGAGTGGCAAACGTGATCGACCGCAATCGAATTCGAAGTACGACTTGACTCATTCAGATTTGCGTGAGCTTCGCTCGACCTCTGAGAAAAACTTACGATACTACCCCAAGAGTGAAGGAAATAGAGGGCTGATATCATACTCTGTATCGCGAGCGGAACAACCCTGTGTCGTTTGTAGTGTAGGCCCTCGATGTCTCTAGACTATAGGTCCCAGAGCTAGCCTCAGAAAAATGAAAGACGTCAGAGCGTGTATATAGGTTTGTTTTAGGGCTCTCATTTCTGAGGCCATTCTAGACACTTGGCATGACTTGCAATCAAGAGAGAGTAGGCTTTCTATGCTCAGCTATGGTGGAAGTGTAACTGGCTATAAGAATGACTGAAACAGAATGACTCGCTCTACATACTTCTGACATATTGAGGCCGAGTCCAAGTTAATATAATATTTGTTTGACGGAATGCGGTGCGTCTGGTTGATCAACAAACGATCAAAACCTAGTATGGATTATTGCTCAGTTAGAATCCACTAAACAATCGGGGACAAACGTATGCAAATACCTACTCCTTCCTAGATTATTCGCTGCGAGCTAGCTTGTCAGAATGCTGATTTTCGAACACAACCAATAACTCCCGTATGCGTGATCTCAAAGTATAGTGTCGCTACCCTCATGACAACTGCCTGTAGTCTCTAGCTGGGAAGCAGTCCTCCTCCCCACCCCAGCCCCCGCTCTGTTTGCGACCTTAAAAGCGATTCTAGATCTAGCAGCTATAAAGTATGCCTTTACGCCCACGAAAGGTTCTCTGAAGATTGCCACAAACCTCTCTTTTCTCCATTGCGTGACGTTGACCTTACTATTTGGGATATCGAACGAGAATTTTCCGAAGAGCTCTCGTATACACTCAGGTACACCGTCCCCAGAGTCTTTCAAAGGTACATATCTCATATTGATATCCAGGTGGTCTTGCTTGGAGGAAATTATGATCATGTCAACTTCATAGTGCTGGTTATTCTTACTGACTGAGGTAGATACCTGAGTGCCAAAGTTTCGAGTGTGACTGGCGTGAGCCAGTTGTCACCCCCAGCTTATTTATAGGCATAACGGAGGCAGTTTGTAACATAATCCTTTCAAAGGCTGAGGTATGAATTATTGTCGTTTGTCGGAGTGTTTATTCCTGAGCCCGTGTAGTACAGTACTGAACCTACCGAGGGGTTCGGATGGAGTAGTGAAGCTTATCAAGGGGAATCGGGCACTGTCATACTCTAGATAGTGTGCATACTGTATGATTAAAACAAGCAATCAAAACAAAGTCAAGCTCATCAACACTGCCTACGTACAAATGTGAAATGGCGCGTTTTGTGTGTATCGTGGCCAATGGGTATACTAGAGACGGGGAGTTCCAGAGAGCGAGGACAAGCTCAAGTACATAGACGAAGACGAAGAATATGAGGAAAGCGAGGCAGCTAGAAGAGGAACTGTGACAAACACATGCAAATTCGGCAGTAGTGATGATAGAAATATTGTCTGTTTGCTCGTAGCTAGTATTCGCTGGATTTCACGCAATGATGCCAACGGTCCGTATGGACCCGGTCTGAGGTAGGGATCAATACAGTCGAGTCTAGCGGGGAGGTCGACTGGAATGTACCACAGACCGCCAGTTTTGCACTGCACCACTGCAGTCCGGACTAGTCCTTACTCGGTTATACCTTGCCTCTCTATTTGGTATGAATTCCATGGTTAGTAACCAGAAAAACACGATTCATCCCCACTAGATACACATTCTAAGCTCCATCCAGGGTGATATATACCATTTTTAGTACTATCTCCAGGCTGTTGGGCAAGGTTTTGACTTAATACCTCTCAGAATACGTGCAAATTCGCACAAATTTATAACTAACCTAGTATGCAGTCCGCACCGGTCAGACTGATCCCACACCAGGGCTGTACCATTCTGAACTGATCCCTACCCGGACCGTTGGCACATTGATGACACGGTTACTGTACCGGTTTGGTACCGTGCCACCTCCATTAAGAGTACTAACATCATGTATCAGATAGATAGATGGTTCATGAAGTATGAGTCTCATCCATGGGTGACGGCGAGTAGTTGCCTATGATATGGACCTTTTTGCGTCCATAACTTTAGAACTTTCATAGTATCCGTCGGATTTATTGACAGCGCAGTGGTCTAAACTGAAAACCGATCTATAAGCAACACATAATAGTGCGGAGCTCCCCAGTTCGAGTCCGGCAGCGAAAAGTGACGCCTTTGCGAGTGTGTAGCTAAGAGCCAGTAGGAGTGGGAGCGAGCACTTTTGCTTCTCGCTTCTCTGTGCTATATGATGTCTAGTGTTACTTTGTATGATGACTGATTGATTGTCTATCTATCGTGGGTATCTATGCTCGTATATGTGCAGAGATCCGGTGCCTTAGCTAGCACAGTGCCTTGTGCCTATCGGCAAGCGCTATGGTAATCTCCGCAAACCCTACGGAGGATCTAAGTATACATGCAACATCTGGTACCCGTGATGTTTGTTTGTTTTAATCATTCTGCATGCACTCTAACTAGAGTACGGCAGTACCTACTTCTCTGATGATAGGGCTCGCATGGGGAAGTACTGCGTAAGTTGAGTGTGCTAACTATTACCCCAATACCAGTTGCATGTCGATTGTAGCTCGGGTCCTTCTCGCTTTCAGAACTACGACACTTCACTATACTCCCACACTTCCATCTTGCGTCTGATGTGGAAGGGGAAGAAGTATTTTGAAGTTTCCTTGACGTTTCTGATTTCACCTTGCTAATACAGTGAACGTAAACCCCAACAAGGACCAATTTGCCAGGTGGATTAACCAGAGCGCGAGGACTCTTCGCGAAGCCGGTATTGAAACAGAAATCCACTGGATCCCGGGACACACTGGCATCCCCGGAAATGAGGAAGCAGATCGCCAAGCGAATCTAGCGAGAGAGGTCCACAGGGCAGGCACAGTACGAGAACGAGTGTACACCTCGGCGGCGAACAGGACCAGACGAATCTCAGAAGCAAAGACGGCGGCGAAGGCTGAGTGGGAGGCCGACAAATGCAGCAAACATCACAGCTACAGGCTGAAAGGCAAAGCTGGGAGCAAGAGACCCATCCCAATGAATAGTGTGAAGCCACTGGCAGCCAGATTCTACCGACTGAAGTCCGGACACGCGCCAGTGGGCACGTACCTGAAACGGTTCGGACACCGAGACGACGACAAATGCTGGTGGTGCGGCGGTGGATGCAGGACGGCGGCCCAGACGCGGGAACATCTCTTCCGTCACTGCAGCCAATGGAAAGACCAGCAGAAAACGCTCTGGAAAGAGGTGGGGAAAGCGACGGGATGGAGAGCGGGCAGATGCCGACACGGGCAAGTCTCTGAGCTGCTCTCCATGGAGAAGTGCGATAAAGCGGTGATGGACTTCCTGGCGGCCACTGATGTCGGGAAGTTCCCGCCCAAACGGGCGGAGGAGTAAGAGCCGGCGGGCTCTCCTTGATTTCATCCCATTTCCTTTGTATTTTATCGACCGCTTTCAGATGCTTTCTTTTGTCAGAAGGGGACGACGGGTAGCAGGAGTAGAGCTCCACCATCTAGCCGGCCAGCCCGGAAGCGGAGGAGATTAAGGGGCTGTCATACTCTAAGTAGAGTGAATACAGTATGATTAAAACAAAAAACAAGGACCAATTTTCTGGCACATCCTTGCAGTCTGTGGAGATGTAGTACAGTACGATGTAATTTTTAAGATAGGCACATTGTCTATATCCTAGGCACCTGGCGGCCCATTTAACTACGAAGCTTCAAACCTTTCTGTTGAGAGCAATAGAGAAGAAAGAAGAAAGAAGAAGCTGTATTGTCTGCCGATACAAAGGAAGGGAAACAGTAGGCTTATATCCGAAAGGAAGAGAGAAGGAAAGCTTCATGCCGACTGTCAGAGCCGGAGCCCGAAGCCGAGTATCAGTACCGAGGCTAGGCCTCCTCAGCATGGGTGCTGGTGGCGGCCGATGGGGGCTATAAGCCACCGGCCCCATGGGGGCCGCAAGCCATCGGCCATTGGGGGCGGCCGCAAGCCTCCGAGCTCATGCCCGTGTCCACCAGCCCCGGAGGCTAAGTAAACCACCGGACCAAACTCTTAGTCAACACTTTTAGCTTTGTAAGACCTAACTCTTTACAATATCTCGTCTCCCAAAGGGTACCGATGAATGGGGCGTCCAAGGAAGATTAAAGCAACACTCTGCTTGGTATTAATGCGGCCACAGTCCCCGCACCCGGGGTTGTAGGTTTTGTTACGCACATTGATATCCTTACCTCGCATTCTCGTAATGGCTGATTGAATACTTATACCCGTAGCTCGTACCGGCACCCACGTCACCAATCCATATTGACCAGTATAACCTATACCCAGCGCACTCCGCAATCCAACACATCGTCGACGTGTCGACGATACTGACAACCCAGGAAACGTCAAGCCATCAAAGAGAAAAAGGTAGTGGACACTCGAAGGGGATCTCCCCTACCTAACCAACTATCCAGACGGGGAGGAGAAACGGGCTCACGAGTGAATGCAGTATGATCAAACAAAACAAACACTGTTGCTCCGTGGTTTAGGTCTATCACAGGATAAGGTAGAATTAACAGTCCACACAGGATGTATTGCAACGAGTTTGCATAGTCTCGCACATGAATCAGCTAAAACTACATGTTTCTGATCGCTACCTACAGTTATCGAAAACTGGTCTCAACATACGGAAGAGTAACCAGTTCCTTAGGATATCAATTATACCAGTCTTTTTTTTATGCTTATACAATGGCATTTTGGATTTTAAAACCGCTCCTTATGTGATAGACTAGATCTAAGAAAGTTCGCACCATACTCTTGGCCCAACCTCTGGAGTATTCCTAATGCCGTTTTTTAGAAGCATAAAATTACGGTCGATATCTTGCGCCGTTTTCAAAATACTCGCACAGTCGCACTGCCGTCATATGCATCTTTACATCACTAACTAACCTGCCGAGGCAGTCGATGTTTTAACACGACCATGGAACTCCCGACCTTCCTTTTACGGATTCTTTCCGGACAGTGCGTTAGCATTGTACGACGGCTATTTGACCTGGTTCCGGAGCTTTCTGCCACGTAAGCTCCTACCTCGGCACTTCCTCCCAGATGAAAAATTTGGGGAAAATTTCGATGGGGATATCGAGAGCTAGGAGTACCACGGCATCTTCACTTGATATGTGTCTCAATAGTACTTTTGGTGATATTAGTGGATATATTTGTGCGAGATATTTGAATAATGTCGAATCGTGCCAGAAGAACCCTGTCACCCTACGAAAGTAGGCGACATTTTATGTCCGGTTCCACGACCCGGTTGAAGTCAGATAACACCCCACTAGAAACAGCCCATTCTCACAGCCTCTGATACATTTAAATTTCAAATTTTAATGTGCATGGTGGGATTCGGTACTTCTTTGGAAATGATGTGGCGACTCTGACGCGGTAATGCGGACTGTTCAACTCCGCTAAACAACTAAGCAATCTAACCACGAGAATCGATAGTGCATATAATGCACTTGCCGTACCCATGCAAATTGTCTCCTTATCATTGATATTCAACTTCTTCGTTGCTTGCGTTCTTTGGTTCCCATTTGATCACCTTCGCAGAACTTTAAGGATTTTCATAAATGCCTTCAAGACTTCTCTCGCCTGCTTCATTATAGCTATTAATAATAAGGTTTTCCATTATACTACATGATGATATTACCTTGCAACTAATTATGCAAAAATTGGAGAAATAGAACCTGCGGGTGTTATATCGATAGCTCTCTGCTTTGTGTATTTCTGAGGAATCCTTTTTTTTATTGGTTGTATTTAATTGAATATCGTACCTAATTTAGCATCAACGCCTCCGTTTTGATTGATAGTTTAGCTGAATGGAACAGTCCGCATTACCGTTGTATAGTCGCTACACGGCCCACACCCTATCCGGAGCTAGAAGCTCTAGTTTGAATCTTGGAGACGGAAGAGGATAGGAAGACCCGGCTGTAGACATGATCACTGGCGAGGTACTTGATTTTGAAAAGATTGGAATATTGTCCGTGAAATGCGTTTCTGTTTTTTGATCGGCTGTGGTAATTTGTAATCCTTATCATCACACTTCGAAGTTGTGGTTAGGCACAACGGTCTATCAGTTCTCCATCAGATTTCAATGGACGGTCTCGCTTCAATCAGGTCATATTTTTACATAATGAGACTCTCTTCGATAATGGTGAAATCTCAGGTATGTAAGAAAAGAGTACGAGTACAATAATGTCAAGGTTGGGTTGATGACTTCGTTCCAACGTTTTCTGATGGCTTCTACAGAGAAGTTGAAATATGCTCTGAGTAACCCACCTTTCTTGAGCCCCGGAATGTGTTGTTAGTATCGACTCAATACATAACTAATTGAGGTAAAAGAACGATGCAACTAGCTCGTGTACGACGATATGATCGATATCATGAATCATCGTACCTACCAACGGTTTGCTGTTGTCTCTCAACACTATGTTGCATAATAGGATACATTTTGGTTTTCGTCTGTCTTTGCTCGCTCATGTAAACGCATACATCATTAAATACCAAAAATGGCGTTGTTGAATAGGCGATATAGCGCCTATCTCACGGAGAACGCAAACTCCGCAACCAATCACTATGATGAAGCCGGCTTTGGCGATGATATGGGAGCTAAGAAAAGTCCGGACTTAAGATATTAGTGAAAATGCAGCTAGGAGTAGTTCTTGAGATTTGCTTTCCACAAGCAAACAGTACCTAGGAAGTTTCGCCGGATCTTGGTGTAAACGACATCAGCCGTACAACAATTCGTTAGATCACATAACCAGTGTCGCAAGGTAATAGCTCGACTATATAGCAAACAAGTGGTATGTAGATGCAGATAGGTACTTAGTACTTGATATGTAATGTCTGCTGAAATAAAAAGATGCCCAAAAGTGGGACCCCAGTGAGATTCGAACTCACGAACATTCTGCTGTGCTAAACCGACACCGCCTCACCGTTAGCTTTTGCCAAGCCGTGAGTCGTTGGCCAACCACAGGCCGCCCCATAATTTGTCTCAGGCCTCACGATGCCCAGAGTCGGGTGGAATTTGATGACCCGGACACCTCATGTGGGTTCCTTTACACCAAAATAGAACCCCTGTGATGCTCTTATGTCGTTGAGTGGGTATTCCGAAGAGTGGGAAAGTGATTCAGACGAAATTTTGGATTATGATTCCCCCCTGCACAAATCCAACAATAGCACAGGTTTTGCGGTTGCCTCTACCTTGCTACCCCCTTGTGGCTTGCCAGGATCAGGGAAGTTACGACAAAAGAACAAGGTGAAACATGTCAAGGCAGTTTCCAAGATACCAAATTGGGGAGGTTGTTCAAAACTCCCAGCAGCGGACTTCAGTCCAAAATGGCAACAAATCGAGACTTAGATCATCTTGATTGATGAAGATAGATAAAATAATTTGTCTCCAGATGCTGAAATTAATATGATCTTGCCAACCTCTAAGAAAGCTATTAAGGAGCATTACACAACACTCTACACAAAATCAATTACCATTTGTTTGATGTTAGAGAGCTCAAATCAAGTGTGGGTAGCCTTGTGGAGGAGAATGAGTTGTTGGGCAAAGTTAGAGAGTATGTGCTAGACTCAGAAACCTAGCTACAAGTGATACTTCTGACAGCAACAAGGATACATTGATTAGGCTGAAGATACTATTGGCAATATGGAAGTGAGTTGGAACGCCAAGGCCAGAGAAATATTAAAGTACAATTGGGTGAAGTAAGTGGAAGAGTATAATAAGACATCTACGAATATTGATGAATCCTGTGCAGACACCGAAAGATTACATCAAATATTCAGATTGGCATCGCCACCGCCAAGGTTCATACACTCTGGGGATGTTTCAGTAAGAACAATAGTAATGAAATGGGAGGATAACAGGGAAGTCACAGAAAAGGAATGATGACAAAGCAGTAAACAAAATCCCAGTGAGTACAAACACAGAGAATGATCTAGAGGATCACATGATCATGACTACTAAACTGAAATATACAATATGTAGAAGAAAGGAGGATAAGGATAGAAGTTGAAAATAACTCAGAAAGAGGGGAGGCCAATAAAAAAGAAATCAGTTGGAAACTCAGAGAAAAGACAAAGATTAGAGTCAGTGACTGCGATACACATAAGTTGTTATGAAATATAAGGATGGTTGTACTATCATCAGCAACAACTCTAGTTTACGTCAGAAACACCCAGGTGTTCCGGACGGCTCTGACATCTCTGACGGAACCTCGTACCCTCTGACAGGGACTTACATGCTACCCGTTGCATTGCATAGCATCAGCAAAATGTATTTTAGTCACTGTTCTGCGAGGATGTGGAGTGTGAACTTAGATGCGTCAATTTCAGGGGTATCAGACCCTAGGAGGGCATTCCTGCCGGCCTTCAGAGTAACTGGGAGAGCCGACGACAAGCCTGGGAGCACCTGGGAGTGCCGGCGACAAACCTGGGAGCACCGGCGACATGTCTGGGAGCACCTCGAATTACAGTCATGTATTCAGTTTGTATTCTCATCTATGTATCTATGTATCTATGTATCTATATAGCTACCCATCTACACGCTATGTCTGGACTGGCTGCAGGCGGTGCTTGAGAGAAATTTGATGTGTGAATGAAAACGATGATCAAGTGAACTCAGAGATATACTCCAAGGCAGTGATCGAGCGGGTTTGGAGATGCACTTGGAGGTGGTAATCGGGAGAATTTGGAGATACACTTGGAGGCCGTAATTGAGTGAACTCAGAGATGCACTTGGAGGCCGTGATTGAGCGAGATTGGAGATGCACTTGGAGGCCATGATCGAGCGAGTTTGGAGATATGCACTTGGAGGCTGTAATCAAGTGAGTTTAGAGATACACTTGGAGGCCGTGATCGACCGAGATTGGAGATACAGTTGGCAGCCGTGATCGAGCAAGATTGGACAAGTACTTGGAGGCGATCAATGCACGGCGCGCCGGGTGCTGAGACGCTATTCATCAGTTAATTAACTCGCAACTGTGGGAGTGTGACAAGGTGACTTTACCTTTGAGCTCTCATGGAGAGCTGGCTGATGGCGGTCAATCGTGTAGGGAGGCACGCCAGAAGCTGAAGCCACATTCAGGGGTCAACTCGTAATGAGAATATAGGGAAGACAAACAATCTTCGATGGATGCTGTACTCGGAGTATGCTGTACTCGGTGTCAACTCATGATAATGTCATGGAGAGATAGACAGGGATGACTTAACTTTGTGTTCTGCGATGATGTTTAAGTTGTAGACGAGAAAGAGAGAGATGGGGGATGAAGATGAGAATGGTATGGAGGATACGAGCGGATATGAGAAATCAGGGGTACGACTTGCCTCATTGGGTTGGGAAGAGCTTGTATTGGTGTTAGTTCGTGCCGGATCGGGACTTGTACCTGCCATATCGCGGTTGGTCAATTGACTCACACACGAAATTCTCTAAGTCCCAGTTTCTCATGATGATTTCCCCCATCTCCTCTGATCTCTCTCTTTCTTGTGCTCAACTCTACCATCACCTAAGAACACAAAGTTTAGCCATTCCTTTCTATCTCTCCATGCGATTATCAAGAGTTAACACCGAGTACAGCATCCACCCAAGATTGTTTGTCTTCCCTTCATTCTCATAATGACGAGTTGACCGCTGAATGTAGCTTCAGCTTCCGGCATGCCTCCTACATGATCAACCGCCATCAGCCAGCTCTCCAGGAGGGCTCAAAGGTGAAGTCACATTGTCACATTCCCACGGTTGCGAGTTAACTAACTGTGGAATACAGTCTCGGCGCACCGTCCATCGACTTCCTCCAAGTACTCGTCCAATCTTGCCCCATTACGGCCTCCAAGTGCATCTCCAAACTTGCTCAATCACGGCCTCCAAGTGCATCTCCAAACTCACTCAATCACGGCCTTCAAGTGCATCTCTGAGTTAACTCGATCTCCGTCTCCAAGTGCATCTCAATCACGCTCGATCAAGTACATCTTCAAGGAGTGATGGCGGTTGTACGGAGATACAGGGGTAACAGAGGTGGACAGTGTGACGGGGAGTATATATTCAGCAGACCCCAGAGTAGATAGACATCATCTCATTTCCATCTCCTTCTATCATACAATGAAAATTCACACTCTATCTTTCCCAACTTTTGGTCTCACTCGCGCTGTCTGAGATATCGTGTATCCATGCAATTTCGTGGATCCTCACGGCTGGGTAGTATCATATCTGCTCGCCATATTCCTACGCTCCTCAAGCTTAATGTAAAAATAACGCGAGGAGAGATTGTAGCAGCGTCACCCATTGCATCGCGATCCTGATGCAAGGGTGTACCCAATGGACCCATTCCGACATATGGTCACAGTTGGCCACAACACCAGAGTGTTTGTGTAAAATAGGGGACTGAGAGAGCGAAAAGAAACGGCGAAACAGCGATTGCAGGGTGATATGCAATGTGACACGTGGTATTGACGCCGGGCGTGGAGTAATCCGCCACCAGGGTGTCTCTGCCGGCTCTGACGGAGCGCGTCCACTCCGACAGCACCATTCCGCCCGGACGGAAATGTTTTTTGCTGATGATGATGGAGATATATGCAACTTGCAGTGGAGAATACAAAAGTTGGCAATCCAGTAAGGACTAGCAGAGCAGGGTATAGAAATGGGGTGAATTGAAGGGATGGTGCTGTGGTTTAGATTGCATCCAGTGAGGATTGATAATGCTGGAGGCCAAAAATGCTTTTAGATTTTCATTTGTTCGATTTTGTTTATAGTGGATTTGGTGTATGTTGGGGATGGGCTTGGGGGATTAGTGCGCTTAGTGCACTTAGTTAGGTAGCGGAAAGGGGAAGGGAAAACCACACCCAGGAGGATGATGGTTAGATTAATAGTTAGATTTTCGCTCTGTTCCTAAGTAGGTAGGCTGGTCATCGCAGTGGCATTGAAATTGGGGCCAGGCCTGACTTGAAGGCTTTTCTGGCAAGTGTGGTGCCTCTTCTGGCGGGCCTGGTAGCTTTTCATGGCCGCCTGGCAGCTTTTCAATACAGCCTGCCAGCTTTTCATGCTGGCAAGGCAGCTTTTGTTGGTGGACCAAACCTAGATAGAATATTTTGTTCAGATGATTCTCTGCTGCCTTTACTAATAAAGTATCCAAAGTATAAAACTTACACTATATTCAACTGAATCATCATAGCACTGCCATTGCCGTATTCTATCCCTCGACCAAATCAATTCTTCGGTAGGCCAATGGGGGCTTATTGAACCACATGCCGGTTGGGTTGGGCGGCCCTTTGTTCAGGCTCTCAGAATGGAGGCTGGGCCAGGCCAGACCTGGGGGCTGCTTTGGGTCACTGGGTGTACTCTGCTGACTGGAGACCAAGAACATTCATCAGAAACAAGATTAAATTTGCCATAACCACTTAGTGGCAGGCTGGTGCAGATAACTTAACTGGGCATCCCTGGGGGGTCAATACAATATGATTGCAAACAAACAAACAAACAAACAAATATTCAGCTGTGCTGTGCAATCATCTGCAACTGCTTATCACCATATATACACTCTTTCTACAACTCAGGATAATACCACTACACCACTGGGGTGTATAGAGGAAAATTGTGAAACTGATGATGTGTCACGGCCCGAGATATAAGTAATGAGTTGGATGGTACTTAGCAATCTAATCAGGTGTATGGATGGAATTCGTGTTATGGATAGGCAGAGACGTTGATGGATGCAGAGATGGTGTGGAGATGTTGTAAGATGGTGGGGGTATAATCTGATATGATAAGAGAGTGGTCTGAGGTGTCGCGACATCGGATGATGTGCCATGGTTGGGTTGATGAGGACTTGCGTTGGTGGAGTGTATGATCATGGGAAGAGATTCAGATGGTACATCGAAGCATGAGGAATGATTCGAGGGTGGCAGTCAACATGTTCATACAGAGAGGTTGTTGGTGTTGGAGGATTTCGTTTTCTTCTCTCTTTACTTGTTCTCTTGTATAGCAAAGCAAGTACCACTTTGAAATAAACTTGGTTCTAGCCTTGTCCTGATTTCCTCGAAACGAACTTCAAAACATCTTGTCCCGATCATGATATCACACTATTTGTTAGCAATATCACCTGCGTCCGACCCCACCCGTTACATGATGCGCCCCAACCAACTCAAATTCCACCATCCCTACCACCAGCGGAATCAACATCACTACCTGCTCAACCACCACCATCATAATCATGCAGTCACTCAGTCATATGGGTAGCCACTACCACTGTATCATGTCCAGTTCCACAACGAGATGAAATTAGCTCCAGCTGATGGTGGACTGCCAGGGTCTTTATGTTTTTGGTTTATTAGGTGTTACCGGTCAACAGACATCAAGACTACATTTCTATGTGCTGACCCAAACTGGCCACTATAATTCTAGGTGTTAAGATTTCACTGCTCCAATCCAATACTGACTGAACTACGTTCAACAAATCATCTATCTCCTCCACTCCAGCCTACTATAGAACCCAGACTATGACACCCTAGAATATAACTAAGCGCATGTTATTTCAGTATTCCAAACAATATTCCCCTGCCAAACGATCACAAATAAACAAACTTGTAACCTATTGGCCCCAAAATGCATTATACAGCCCATGCAGTATAGTCTGGTGAATGTTTGTAGCCATCTGGATTATTCTGATACTGCTTTTGATGGGTTTCACCTATACCTACCATTTGCTGAATGGATCCCTACAATTGACTGGAAGCGTGGCAACAATGGATCTGATACGAAATTTCAGGAGAACTGTGTGTATAGACTATTGTACAGAGAAGAGAGAAGGTGAAAGACTCGAGATATAGTACAAGAGAGTGCCGACTTTTGCGCGGCCTCTAATTTTCCCACCTTTGCCACCATCGGAAAAACAACAAGTTCAATTAACTACAGTTGGCGATGTCCTAATCATTGAATCAATTCCTCGTCCTAGGCCAAGGATATCCAACATCGGTGTGAGGAGCTGAGACCCAAACTCTTCAGCAGTCTGTCCAAACCCCCTAAGCCACAATTTCATTATTTAAAGTCTACCATATCTTGCTATTGCAGGCAATTCAACTAGGGCTCATCCCTTGCTACATTCCAGTCTTAGAATATGGGTCAGCGCAAAACTTAGATTAAACGAAGTCGTTGCTGGGGCACTTGGTTGGGCTGTATTACTGCTGAGCCTTTTTTCTGTTCATTGACAACTGCGGTTTCAGATTCGCTTGGAATTTCGTCAGAATGGTCGTCGTTCGTACTGCCGTACAACTCTTATTCCTCTTCTCCGTACAGTCCTTTCATGGTTTCATCACTATTCCGTAGATTTTCAAACATCTTTTCGGATACATTTATGCTAGTATGTCCCCCCGAACCTACTAACACGGGAAATGTAATGCATTATCGAGGGCAATGATATTAATCAAGTTGCAAAACATCTTACAATTGTATTTAATGTGCTCCTCTGACACAATGAAACTGAATCGTTCAATTATTCTGCAATACATCCTGAGACAGTGCTCCCACATGGCTGGGCCGGCTGGGCTTTCGGAGTATCAATATCATGCATCGGGTGCGACACCAGGAAAAACCCTGGGCAGTCTCTCCCTTGCATGTACTAGTGGATCGATTCCAGTGGCCCAGCAGGCCGTTCTTAGCGCAGGTTTCTGGAGAAATTCTGAAAACGTTGTCTCGGCTTCTAACCCTGTTGTCATGTTTCCGGATATGGGCTTCGAACTCTCGAGCCTTTCGAGCCTTTCGAGCATTTTGGACGCTTGCTAGCGCCCGTGGGCCGTGATCACTTATGCTCACTCTCAACAGTATACCACTATTAAAATAGCACACCCTCCACCGCAAATAGTCCACCCACAGCTTAAAACCATTGTTCATTTGATGTTTCAGATATGCAAGCTTTTAGGGAAAAAGCAAGGCCCAGGCGAGCTTGTCAAACGGCTAGGCCCGATAGGAGCACTATCCCCAGAGCGGCTCAGTGTTCCCAACCGGTCAGACCGACCGCTGGGCAATCTGCAGATCCGCAGTCCAGTCAGATTTGGCCGGGCTACGGAAAATCTGCCCTTGGCATAAACTGAGAAGATCAGGCGGTAAATAGCCTGGATATCTGTAGATGACTGGGATCAGTCTTGACGAAGATATTTTTGGATGTCTGTATATATTTGCGGTCATCTGAAGATATCTGGCAGTTCTTTGAGAGATATGGGCGGGGAGAGTTCTCCTTTAGCCACGGCCAGAATCCGGATCGATAGTGTAGATCAACAGACCGGCTAGATGTGATTTCCAATGCTGCTCTTGGCATAAACTTGCCCGCTAGCCGTCATATATTCCTGGACTGACCAGGAGGAAAACTAGAGGGGGTACAACAGCGTTATCCTGGATCAAGGCACCGGTATCATCGCCTGTTGCAAGCACTCCTTGTAATGTTTATCGCCACCGCAGCCGGCATCAACGCCATCCACTTAACTGTATCCTTCATAGTTATCCCCTTTTGTTATGCTCTTCATCACAATTACCATTTAGAACTTCAGCTGAAGGAAAGTGGCAAAAGTTTTGGAATTCGCCATGAACCACCGCGTCAACGCAGCATGCCGTAGTTGGATAGACTTCATCGCCAGACGCTACTACCTTAAACTCAAATCTTGCTGCATCACTTCAACTTTAACCAGACTTGAACACACGTTACTTGAGAAGCTTGTATTGACGTGTGGGAATCCCTTGCGGACGATGCGGAATATTTATATGAGTTGTATCCACCCCAAAGGAGGACAGATAAACACTTCTTAACGGAGTATCTGCGGTCCTTTGCACTCACAGCCAGGCACTGAATCGTACGTCCATATAAAATCCGCCGTGGGGTCGCCATGATTGTGTTGCAACAGATATTTTCATCTTTGTAATCCACTTTATCATCTTCATCAAGTAACTATCCTGATCCAACAATTAAAGTGGTAAGTACGCACAGGTTTTCAGTGCTAGGTTGGTCAAGGCAGTTCTCAAATTTCCCAAATTTGAAGCCTTCCTCTCATCTCTCAGTGCTTTGTTGGAGAAGTGATGTAACGTACGTCCTCCCCGGACTCCAGCAATTGCAACGTTTTCTATATTTCTAGGCGTCTCATCTGAATTAGGGGAGCTGTAGCACTTTAAAGACAAGGAAAGTTAGTACTAAACAAGAAATGCAAAGAACTTAACGAACCTTTCATCCACCCTTCGCTCTCCTATATTATTAAACCTGTATCATATTGCTTGGATCGATGCGGTCCCACGTTCAACGAATAGTAATGTGCAGTAAGGCTCCGGTTCTTTAGGGTCGTGACAGATAGCTTTGCAGCTGTCGTAGATGGTAGATCGAAGCTGAATAGGGAGCATTCTTTAATATAGGTGACTGTAACTACCATCATCTTCTTCCAATAATTTACTGTAGACACCATTCAACGCGAGAAGCCGTATCTGCAGACCGATGAGGTGAGGGTCGAGACTTCTATAGGTCAGATGGATGATAACAAGCGGCGCTTCGTATAGACCGAAGTGAGGTTGGGTGATAGTGTAGAGGAAGAGAGTTATAGCAGTTGAGACGCTGTTGATAGTTGCTGCATCAGAAGTCGTGTCGTAAGTTTCTGATTTCGCGTGCGGACAGGGCTGGGAACTCATAGAATGAACGCAACCTGAACCTGAGAGAATGAGGCAAAGCTTGCGAGAGCTCGTGAAGGGTCGGGAAAAGAGAAATAGAGAGGTAAAAGGGAGGAACGAAAAGTATCGTAAGAACGGAACGAGGAAATCGGTGAAGTGCGTGGAGATCTGTTGTTGAGGGGTTCTACACATCAGAGAAGTTAGCGCAGGGCAGAGCCGCATGCGGTCCCAAAATATCAAATCTGATTAGATTTTGTTGAACACCTCTCGGAAGTACCACAACGCCGAACCATATCAACAGACGGAACCCGACAACCCCGCCCCGACATTTCAAGTCAACTTCTCCATACACCAATCTAGGCGTAATGCTTGGACCGTACCTCGAATTACAAACGTCGTCCAAGAGAAAATTACCGCAACACTCCCAGGATACGTTCTCATCCCGCGTCACGAACCAATCATCAATCCGCGAACCTACTTGCACCGAAACGTTTCAAATCAAACTCATCGTAGGGAACGTCACCCTAGGACTACCAGTAACGGCTGGACTTTGTGGCTCTGACAAATGTAAGCTAGGTAACTCATCAAAGTATACAGCAACGTGAGTGAAAACATATGGGACCCACGCAGATTCAAACTACGACCTCTAAGAATAAATTTAAGATAAGATAATTAAGCATGCAAACTATTCCACTACGGGTCCTTGGGATATCATTTACATATCGACCGCGGTGATACATCAATACTAACTTCATTCGGTTAAACTAGACCGTACGAACTCGTACACAGATAAACGCCAATTCAGAAGAGATGGACAACTCACTGGTTTCCCGGTTCCGAAGGCGGTACCCAATACAAGAACACGAAAAGACCTGAGATACACCTGAGCCGGGCGTCTTCGCTTGGAGTGTTTGAAGAACTGCGAGCAACATTCACCAGCACCGAAGGCCATCATAATACACCCATTTTAACTGTAAATTCTACCAAGAGGACAGATTTCCAATCCTCGTTACTATCCAAAACCTGTATGGTCACCTCCTACTGATATGCTCCGAATGAAACCAACCAGCCTTATTTCTAGATGACCCAGCGCAGATGTGAACTGACTGGGGCTCGTATAGTCCGATCAAATTTTGCACTGGTGGGACTGCGCAGTGAAGATGTACTCGACGTTGCAGGCAGATTTGATAGAGTTCAAAGTCATATGGACATGGGGAAAACAATTATACTTGCGATCTAATCCAAACGCCAACGATTTCCACCGGAAGTTATGTCAAATTAGAGTACCATCCAGGGGAGAAGCCACTCTACCGGGAGATTGAGGTTCCGAATCCAAGAACTAGTTCAATCTTGAGAAACTATTCTGGTGAGTATCACCTGACCTTTAGGGATTCCTACAAAAACCACCTCCAACAAGCCGTCTTCTACGGCTGTGGAGTTGCGCAACATTGAATAGGGGATGGCCCAAACCTTACGTCAAGAAAGTCTAATCTTGGCCTACAGACACCCAAAAGATATGTACCTGAACAGATTCGAACTGTGACCTCTCATATATACTTTGGTTAAGAAATACGTGCGATATATTATTCACATTCCAACCGAGGTTATAAAGGAATTTAACTCGGAGCTTTGAGCATCGCTTAGCTGGGAGACAGCTTATCTCTTGAAACAGTAGAAACTAGCTCTTCAACTCCGATTATTCGCCTATGCTAACTATTGTGAAGGAGCAAAAGTCTAAAATACCACGACTTACAAAGGCCATCCTTTTTATACTATGACATCAGTTGGGGTTTCAACACAATAATGTCTGTTCGCAACAACCATCTGCAAAAGTGGTCTGTTCCAACGACCTAGACCAAAAACGCAAATTCACCAGGGAAAAAGCGAGATGAAGTGAAAGTGAGAAGAGCTGCCATCAAGACTATCTCCTAAGCTGCCACTTCCCTAATGTATATCACCTAAAGCGCAGATCTGAGGCCTCTTCTCACAGCCTCGCTATTCACCAACAGTGAGGAAGGCGCAGGTGCTGAAGTTGAACCCCAGTATCTCATAGTACAAAAAAGTAAGGTCCCTGCAAGTCATAGTATTTCAGACGTTCGTATACTCGAGTCGCTAACTCTGTCGCGGTCGTCAGATCCCGGCACTCACATTATCTCATTCCATAGTAGCTTACACCACAAGGCTATCGATCTCCGCCACAGACCTCCTCTTTAGGCCCTAGCTCAATCAAATCCCCGTAGCCCCGCAGCAGAGTGCTTTATAGCGCGTTTCAGCACACCTTATATCATATCTACTTAATAAATAATAACAGCTTTCGTTTATACTTCACGTAACAGAATCACATCCTTCAAATTCGCCTCATTTCCCGTGGCCGTGGCGCGTAGGTCACACGAGCTTTCTCGGCGCGTCGCTGATGCATACTAGTCGTTTATTCTCGCACGAAAGTGGCTTCGCCAAGACACTCACTTCCTACAAAGCGAATGGGCGGCGGCGTAGGCCTGTACCTCTGCACTCTACGGGGCTTTGTATACCGGGCGCCACCGGTACATTGCGTTTCAAGTTTTTAAGTTTAGGCGAGCCTCGATGACGTCCAGAGGATGTATACTGTCTTGCATTGATTGGACAATCTCGCTATCCCTGTACAGGATACGACCAGGCTCAACACACCCTTAGCAATATGGTCACGTTGACAACATCTCCCTTCGAGGCTGATGTGGATGGAGGAATGCAGAAGTCGACGCGATAGGATCGCAAGGCGGTTTTATTTATACATAGGCAACCTCTGGAAAATCTATATGCGCAGCTGGAACCCCACCGTTTGGCTACTATGTTTGGCGTTTTGCGTGCGTAATACACCCAATTCCACGTTGCACCAACCATACGCTTTGCTGCACCTGTAGCCCAGCCGCAGCTGAAAATAGCTCTTCACACCCTCCCTCCCTCTTATACCGTCCCCTCTCCTTTCCCTCTTCTTCCCCATCAACAATGTACTCCAGCATCCTCCCCCTCGCCATCCTCCTCTTCGCAAGCCTCGCGTCAGCCGCCGACTTCGGCTCCTGCAACTCCTCCCGCCGCTGTGGCTTCATGTGCTGCGGCGACACAGAGGAGTGTATACAAGAATACTGCGTCGGGGCCGCATTCGTGTCCACGGCTATCCTCGGCGATGCAGCAACAAGCAAATACCCCAGCCTTACGAACGCGAGATATCGATCATCCGTGATCTCGGTGCTGCAGGAGTCTGGGGGTGTGAGCAGCGTGTATTCGCAGTTTAAAGATATCATGACGAATGCGCCTTCTCCGTCTCCGCTCGGAACGGATTTGCCAACTGGCGTTACCGTCCCGTCTACTTTGCCGACTGGGAGGACGACGAAGGCTGCGACAACGCCGTCGCCTACTAGCAGTGGGAAGGCAAGTGAGGTGCCTAGTGAGTCGCAGACACCGACATCGACTGGGACGGGTACGACGACGCGCGGGGCGACGACTGCCGCGGGCGCGACGACGACGACGACGGGCGCAGCGGCGAGGGGCTCGGTGGCGATGGGTGCGGTTGTTATCGGTGTTTTGGGTGCTGTGGTGGCTTTGTAAATCATCAGAGGAGTAGGTTGTTTGAACGAGGGCTAAAGAGAGTGTGAGATGGAACTACGGCTATTGAGAGCTGGGGATTAAGATGATTGAGATAAGATATGGTCGGTGCACATAGTTTGGAGGTGTTTTTATCATGCACGGCGGAGGAGTTGGTGTTATTATTCATTGTATTTCGTTGAAAAATTTGTGATATAGCGATTGAGCGAGCGATAGCATAATGTCATAATTCACCCTGGGTTTGCGACTGGCTGCCTGGTTTTCTTGCTGTGCAACACTCGCTTATGGCCGACGACTCGACCAACCATTAAATGTTACTGCATGTAATTCGGAATGCGTCATTGCAGCATGTCATACAGTACAGGTTCCCTTCAATTTACCGTGGATTCCGTACAGCGTAGGCCTCGCAGGGTACAACAGCTGTTATGAGAAATCAACCACAGCTTTTCACCGACAAAGCCCATTAATATCGCAAAATACCACTCGTTCGCGCACCGCAATTTTAATCTGCATTAAAACAAGGCGACAGTAATACGCGTTGCCTTTCTAAAATACTCTACCTTTCTGAGACACTCAGCTTCTCATGCGCAGAACTAGAAATCCCGGTACTCAAATAAACCAACTTGTGCCGCATAAACGAGCCTTAATAATGCCGACTGTTTGATTTTGGTGGAGATGATACATAAGGGGTTGGTTGAAACGCAAGGCATGCGGGGGATCGCCAGCCATTGGAGATTTAATGCGCTAGTACGAAAGAGGATGATTCGAGTGAGAGACTGTGGCGGAGGATCCACTGCGGAAAGGGGTTTTATGAATGTTATACTGTGGCGGCAGAGAATTGGTCGGCGACATTCAGCAATTATAACGAACTTCGCTACTGCAAAACGGTATAGAGGCTTGGTTATGTATCCACAAAACGGTTCTGTGTGAAGTTATTCATTGCGGATGACGGGTTTGTAAGACAGTTATCATGTTCGTTGGAGTATAAGTATCCATCCAAAGGGCCTGTGGTGTAATGTCATGCACACGTATTAATTAAACTATATGCTTAGAGAGTCTGCACGGGTCATGTTTTCGCAGGCGATTGCTCTGGCTCCAATATAAGGTTTTGAACCAATTCTCGATTTGGCTTTGTCGGGCTCATCGTCTTGTACTGCTGCTGGCGCACTTTGCTCTAGGATCGGGACGCATAGTATACTCACAGCTCACCTGTTTTTGACGATGATGGACAACTGCTGTAGTCGTGTAGTTGTCGACATAGAGGGTATGCAAAGCTCCTCGGTGATGCCGAACAAGACTTCTTGGGCTTTATTACAACAACTGCTTCAGATTATAACGTGCTGCCTGGCGTAATTTCGGTTCGCTGCCGCAGTGTTCTGTTCTGTTCCGGACGGCAGTGTCGAAACATATTACAGTACTCTACGGTCTTGGATTAGAGGTGCAATTGTGTTTGTTCAACTACAGTATCCTTTTGTTCGAAGTTACGTTATTACAAAAGTAATCTCATCCGTTACACCTGGCAACAGGCTTTCAGGGCCTCAATACAACCAGCCAATTGAGGCCTAGCACATTTTCGCGAAAAACTGCGGTTGCCGGTAGTCTCCAGATGGGTTTGCAAATTAACGTAACTATGGTATAGCTATCTGGTTATATACTTCAGGGATCAAGAGTTGGGATGACGTGCATCGCTGAAAGTTTGCTACCAAGTACATTCGGATTACGGTGCGCGTAGTAACTCGGTGTAGATCTTTTTCTCCCGGTAGTAGCACTACTGCCTTGGGTGGTACAGATGAAATGGATTTGAGTGCCGACCGCTACTCTTATTTGTGATGAAAATGACACTGTATTGCACTAGTTCTACGGTTGGGAACTTACGGTCCAAGCGGTTCTAGAACTGTCTCATCGATATCATAAAAAAGGTGTTGGGGCCAGAAAAAAAGCTATAATCATACCGCGTCACCCGTGTCTCTAGTTATGACCTCTATTATTATGTGACCTGAAAGGAGGTCGCCGATACACTGAGATCACCGAATTGACTCACAGGTACGGACTCACATTCGTAGACTCATCCACGAGTTTTCACTCGCCACCGCCACTGGTATTTGCAATCGTGAGCTTCAATGGGCTTCCATAGTGTTCCATGTTCTCATGTATATAAAGACAGAGCTTCTCCTTAGATAGTAGAATAGACTTCGTCCGCTTCACATTCGTAACAACCTCGGTTGAAATGTAAATATTATCCGAAGGACCTGCAGTGTAATGGCTCGCATGCGTAAAATATTTCTTATCAAAGTATGTTTTAGAGGTCAGTTAAACCTAGCGTGGGTTCAATTCGTTTTGCGCCGTTTACTTGGAATTAAGGTTCAATCTAACATCTCGACTCTCCGCCTAGGCCAAATATGCGATTCATCATATTTTACTGCAAAGCGATGCGATTGACAGCTGTCATCAGATACGTAGACGATTTCAAGATTCCGTGACGGCGAGTGGCAACACAAGGTGGAATCGTTCGTCAAATTTCTAACCCTGGAAACCTTTGAAGGAATTCCGGTAAGATAGAACGTCGTTCTGACGGATTAATTAATCGATGTAACTGATCCAACGAAGATGGAAATCTCCTCATCTGGTAACCTCCAAAAATCCCCGAAATTACAGTTACTTTTTTTTGGAGACGTTTAGATTCGTTAGTTACATCAGCTAGGGCGACTTCCTATTTTACGTAAATTCCCCTATTACTAAGTACATGCCTGGTTAATCGTAGATCACGATCACGATCACGATCTAGAACTTCCTTCTCTATAGTATCAATTCTCCCCCAATGACGGTATCAGAGCGCTTAGAACGCCACGTCTCCGGCTTTGGATTGCAAGTACCGCAACTGGTATCCCCTGATTCTAGTCTCAGACAGCTTCACGACAGACCTCATACTTACCCCCAAAAAGGATTGTCAAAAATCTGTCTTATACATCGATCAGTGCGGACAAATGTGATGCGAGTCACAACGCCTCCTAACTGTATGCGCCATCTCAATGTCAACCGTGCGCGTATCCCAAAGATCCGTGGTGATCATAAATATCATTTATCTAATGTGTATTTTATTGTATATTGCTCTTAAGTAAGAGTGCCTTATATTGATTTGGGGCGGTGATTGAGCTTCGAGTTCTAGAGCGAAACAAATTTCAGGTAGACGAGTGATCTCACTATGATACCAGAACCCTAAACTACGTGCTACACGTTTAAAATCGTAACAGCAACCAAAGTGTTGTTTAGAAAGGCACGCTTATAGCAATTCGAACAGCACACAGTCAGCGATAATTTTATGTCTTATAAAAATGCGAAACCTATTAATCGCTTCAGCTCAAGGTGAAAGACATCTATACAGCGCGATGTACAAACTGCATACAGCACAAAGTATCTGGAATTCTTCGGGGCGAATAACAAGCTGTCCTCTGGGTTGCTGCGGAAATACCGTCAGAAAATACCGCCTCACGAACACCGACAATCGCAGGAACCAGGTGTATCGGCCGATATATTAGAACCGGGATGGCAGTATCGGAGAATCTAGGCGTATCCGATTTATTTGTAGCGCGGCAGGGCGCCAGATTCATCGTTCTTATTGGCCCATTTTCTCTGTCGGGTGGTTTCCGAGTAACTTGTCAATTCTCAGGGCGAATAAAAGGCTGCAACTGGAGTTGCATTTGCCACCTACAGCGCTATAAATAAATCGGAAGTACTCAAATTTTACGGCGTGTGGGCTAGACTGCAGCGACCATACGGAAAATCTCTCGATTTCATCAACAGATGCATATATCGTATTTTTGTTTGATCGTGCAGGATGAATTTAGGCAGCCATCTGCAGTTCAAGCCTTCAGAGCGAATAGGATGCTGCCGCTTGTTGGGAATGCAAGCTGCATGACCAACAAAAATCACGAGTTCAACCTGATAGTACTGTACATTGTGCTTCTACGTTTCTTGGATGTTAGTTGGCCCGGATTAAATAATATCCAGTGTGTCGCGCCTATCGCTGCCACGAACTTTGACACGATTGGATGGATTCAATAATGGCGTCGCTACCTAACTGCATGTTTCACACTTCTAGGAATGTGCTTTTGCTTTTAGTGCAATTTGCCGGCGCGGCTGAGGAACGCAATTTCAATACATATTGCTGTCTTCCCCAGCAGAGATGTTTGTCGGCATTTTCTTTGCGTTTACCGAAGTCCAAGCTCAACCGGTATGTACAAACACTGACTTCTCTCGTTCCCAGTTTATCTAGCCGCGTGCTCGCAAACCCGCACGATCGGCTAAATTTATTTCGCCACTACTGGCTTGGCACAAGAGAAATACTGACAGCTGGGCCGTGGAATAGATACTCCTCCGAACTCGCCTTCAATACTTTGTTCTCCACTGTTTGCTACGATACTGCCCTTGCAAGTGGTATTATGCCTTGCTGCGGGATATACACGTGCCGCACCCCTTACCCATCCGACCAGCGATGGTGAGCGCCCTTTCGGTCCGGCCCCCGACTTCAGTGGCACTGTCAACATTTTACTATCGGCCATCATTACCTTCACTCTGTGTTGACACCAGTATACAACTTAATATCATCCCCGAGAAGAGATACTACGGAATTCAAAGGGCCTGGATATACAAGTACTACTGGGTATTGATCGCCCTTGTGGCTCCCGAATTGGTCTTTATGCTGCCTATATCCAATGGACAAACGCAAAGAGCTTTGCGTTCAGCTGAGGAAACTGGATCCCGGCAGTGAATCGACCTCAGGGGAAAGCCAAACCTATCCGCAGAGAATTTCATCCTTCTTCGCCAGGAGGAGGAACTGGATTGCGAAGTCCAAACCTGATCCGGAACCGCAGAACTCGCAATTACGATGGTCAGACGTTACTATGATCTCCGCATTTTTCGTTGTAATGGAAGGTTTCGCTTTCGATGTTTCCGATTTGTCTGATGATATTGAATACCTTGCACTTACGTCCCGTGGATGTATTGACTTTGCCAAAGCGGGGCTCATTATACCCAACATCCTGGAAAACAGAAATATCGCGGATCGGAGTAAGGCTGATTCCCTTGGAAAGGTTTTAGTATGCGTTCAGGCTCTGTGGATGGTAGTCAATTGTGTCGCTCGGAAGGCAAGCGGCCTGCCCACTACTTTGGTGAGTTGAATGTGCTAGCCCATGTGGTGGCGAAAGTTGTTGTCTACAGCCTCTGGTGACACAAACCATTGGCGGTGGCCCATCCAATGCTTCTCCCAAAAACAGGCGCAACAAAGATTGACCCAAATTGACAATTAACATCTGCAAACACTCCCGATGCAATTGCTACCGAAATAACAGCATATCTAGATTGGCAACAAGACAGCAAATTTCGGTATATTAAAGAACATGGTCTAAGTGATGGGACGGGGAGGTCTGAAGCCCTCCCCGAGATATACTCTGCGGATACAAACCACGAAAAGTTCGACTTCAAACCTTATATCCTCGATACGTCAAAGTTCGAGATCAGAGGTTGTCCCTCAATCTACTACAATGATTCCGAATACAGAAATATGATCCACACCAAATTCAAATCCTAGCCACTGTTTTCAGGTTTATTATTGCTCCCAGATCAGTACCTTGTGCTGAAATGAACCCAGTTTGCATTACAGTTTTACCTAGTGGCAGACTACCTTTCTAAGAAAGACTTGCATAGCATCGACTTAGCATATGCGTGTAAAAGAAGGCGCGACCGGTCGCAGCTCCAGCGTGTTGCGGCCAAGGAGGGCACGACGAGCGACCCTCTGAATTACTCAGTAAAATGATCTATTTCCACTAGAGGTGTATATACCGAGGATATCAGTTTGAATACGATTACAAATTACGGGCTAATGCTTGTGAGCATTAGTTGCATCTATGCTGGATGTCACGCAACCGCATGGTTTTCACATTTTCGAAGCTATATCGAACGGTGGATTTGGCGGGGTTCTTGTGTATGGATTGCTGCAGGAATACCCTATATGTCTCTATTATGGGGGATTTGTTTGTTTGTTTTAATCATACTGTATTCACTCTAATTAGAGTATGACAGCCCCTTAATCCCCTCTATTATGGGAGTTCCGACCAATGTGCATTTGTTCCCTAGTTTAGATTTAGTGAAAATATATCTGGATTACGGGGAAATTCGGCAGCGGTGGAAGGCGACGTCCGACAGTGGTGTAGGTGATTGACTATTAGCTCGACTGCTCATGTTACCGGACTGGCTGTTCCTGGGAACTCAGGTAGTCGCCGCTTTGCTATTAAATGCATTTTCAAGTCCTAGCACACCCATGTCAATGATTAGATGGCACGGAAAAGATTATGTCTTATCCAATAGTCATCTAACTTTGATGTGTGGCCATGGGCGCTTATGATGGGATGTCCGGAGACTTGAATATCCGACGAGTACGACTGTAATCACAATTTATCACCAGCATCCCATTCAGACGATGTTTTGCATAGATAGATCTGATACGGGCTGACTGGGCTGGCTCTCATACGGGCTGATGGGGCTAGCGCTCATATGGGCTGATGGGGCTGGCTCTCATACGGGCTGACGGAGATGTTCTGAGACAGGCTGACAGAGCTCAGCCGTCTCTGCATTGAGATGAGTACGTACGTGCTCGTACTGTATATATATGGCCTTGTGGCCCTCTTAGATAGTAGAATCAAGCTTCTAGCAATCAGTATTTCAACAGGTTATGAGCCCGGCTATCGCTACCATATAAAATCCTATTCTCATGATTTCTAAAAAAAAAATACCGGATACCTCAAGTACCCTAAACCTCAACACCATCTCCATGATCTCACGATGTCTTCCTTGATAACTTCCTCCAAACCCGCCTTCAATAGAACCAGGTGGGGCGACATTCCCAAGCTCACACATGCAAACTACGACGAATGGAAAGACGACATGATACTCATCCTATCAGCCATGTAGGCATACGCAATCGTCACCGCAGATGATCCTGACCCGCAGCCCCTTGATTTTGACCACGATGACAACTATGATGATTGGAAGGGTAAGGAAGCCGAAGCTGCGTCTATGATCAGACTTTCCTGTTCCCCCGAAGTACGGCGAATCGTGAAGGGAATGAGAAACCCTCTCGAGATGTGGAATACACTAGAAACCAGCCTGGACACTGCCGGATCTTATATCGGCAGAGAGGTCATCCTTCGCCAGGTCTGTGCCTGCCGACCCAAGGAGGACGAACCACTTAAAGCATACTTCACCCAGCTTAGTAACTATTGCACACAATTGGACCATACATACGATGCAATCACCGATCACGATTTCCGCACGCAAATATTCACATCATTACCATCACAGTATGCAATGATATTACATCAGCAAAAAACATTTCCGTCCGGACAGAATGGCTCCGTCAGAGTGGACGCGCTCCGTCAGAGCCGTCAGAGACACCCCGGTGGCGGATTACTCCGCGCCCGGCGTCAATACCACGCGTCATGTTGCATATCGCCCTCCGATCGCAGTTTCACAGTTTCTTCTCGCTCTGTCGGTCTCCTATTTTAAACAAACACTCTGGCGTTGTGGGCAACTGTGACCATACGTCGGAATGGGTTCATTGGGTACACGTTTGCATCGGGATTGCAATGCAAAGGGTGACGCTGCGAAAATCTCTCCTCGCGTTCCTTCTACATTAATCTCGAGGAGCGTAGGAGGAAGGTGAGAAGATATGATACTACCCGGCCGTGAGGATCCACG
>Ga0307512_10000331_pt1 | contig 68464 bp, 66 predicted proteins | sample 14_EM_MG_FD_200267 | JGI IMG/M metagenome (GOLD analysis project Ga0307512, IMG submission 200267) | Populus trichocarpa ectomycorrhiza microbial communities from riparian zone in the Pacific Northwest, United States - 14_EM | ecosystem: Host-associated > Plants > Roots > Unclassified | place... | reverse complement strand
TTATAACCTGCTCATTGACCGTGAATAATCAAGAGATACCTACGCATGCGCTGATTGATTGCGGAGCCACTGGCATTGCATTTATGGATCAAGATTTTGCTCGCCATCATCAGATACCATTTCAAGAGCTAAAAGAAAAGAAACAAGTAGAGGTCATCGACGGAAGACCTATCGAATCCGGAGATATCACCCATATTGCCAAAGTTGGAATGAAGATACAGGAACATCAGGAACAGTTACCCATGTTCATTACGAAATTAGGTCATTATCCAATTGTCCTCGGGATTCCCTGGCTACGGCTACATGATGTAGCCGTGCGTTTTGTATCAAATACAGTTACGTTTGGTTCACAATATTGCATTACGCACTGCCACGATACATCAGTAACGGTACAAGGAGTTACAGAAGCACCACCAGAACCGGTATATCAAGTAAACGATATATTTGAGCCAAAAATTCGACCCTTAAGACCGTTTCGAGGGGATATTGTTATGCTTAACGGAGCCTCGTTTTTTAGAACTGTCAAGAAAGGAAGACTTACATTGTTTAAAGCTTCCCTATATGACATTAATAAAGCCATCGAGGCAAAAGATTTGAAAGAACGCCCCCTTGAAGAAATTATTCCCGAACAGTATCATGAATTCCTCCCGCTGGTCAATAAGGTGTTGGCAGATCGGCTACCACCACATCGACCTGGGATTGATCATGAAGTTCGCTTGAAAGATGGAGAAATGCCAACGTGGGGACCATTGTATTCGATGTCCAGGGCGGAGTTGGTCGTCTTGAAAGGATGGCTGGAGGAGAATATGTCCAAGGGGTTTATCAGACAATCATCTTCGCCTTTTGCAGCTCCAGTATTGTTCGCAAAGAAACCTGGAGGGGGGTTACGGTTTTGTATCGATCATCGGGATATTAATAGTAAAACAATAAAGAATCGACACCCCCTTCCGTTGATAAAAGAAACGTTGAATCTTTTAGGAGAAGCCCGGATTTATACGAAGTTAGATGTCAGAGGAGCATATAACCTACTTCGAGTTAAGGAAGGGGATGAGCATAAGGTAGCATTCCGGACGAGGTATGGATTATATGAACCTACGGTAATGCAGTTTGGCACAACAAATGCACCAGCGGATTTCCAAGGTTATATTAATAATGCTATTAGAGAAGCCCTGGACGATTTTGCTTCAGCATATTTAGATGATATTTTAATATATAGTGATTCCGAGGAAGCACATGTCGGCCATGTTAGGTGGATTACGCAACGGTTACTGGAAGCAGGGTTGTACCTGAAGCCAGAAAAGTGCGAATTCCATAAGGAGACAGTACGATATTTGGGATTGATTATATCAACAAAAGGGATCTCGATGGATCCAGATAAGATTGAAACCGTACGGAATTGGAGTAAGGAAAAGAAGACGGAGAACGGACCATTAAATAATCTGTTTGAAGTACAACAATTCCTGGGGTTTTGCAATTACTACCGACGGTTTATTTCGAAGTATTCCGAGAAAGCAGAACCGCTAACCAGGCTTATGAAGAAAGATGAGCCATTTGTATGGGGGTCGGAACAACAGCTCGCTTTTGAGACGATGGTAACCGCGTTTACCAAGGCACCAGCACTTCGACATTTTGACCATGAGAGAGAAGTGCTTATCGAAACAGATGCGTCCGATCATGTGTCCGCAGGAGTATTGTCCCAGCGGGATGATGAAGGGATATTGCACCCAGTAGCATATTATTCGAAGAAACATTCACCGGCAGAGTGCAATTATGACATATATGATAAAGAGTCAATGGCGATTATCAAGGCACTTGAAGAATGGAGACCTGAGTGTGAGGGTGCCGCATACCCCTTAAAATTGTTAACTGATCATAAAAACTTCGAATATTTTATGACAAAGAAGCTCTTGAACAGCAGACAAGCACGATGGTCTGAGTTTTTAACCCGGTTCAATTATAAGATTGTTTATCGACCAGGGAAATCGAATGGAAATGCAGATGCTTTGACGAGGAGGCCGGGAGACCTCCCTGAAGGGGGGGATGAAAGATTAAAAAATATGGAACAGGTTGTTTTAAAACCGCATAATCTTCCGGAACAGTTGAGGATATCAGCCAGTGATATGCCCGAACAGGAAGTCCCCTCGATAACTGATTTTATTGCTCAAGCATTTAGGGACGATCCGTTAACAAAGAAAATATTAGAAGCGATCAGACAAGGAGGCAGCATGAAAGATATTACGATAGCAGAATGCACAGAGGAGGAAGGGCAGATATTTTATCGAGGAAAGCGGTATGTTCCTGAAGGGGATCAATTACAATTACGGTTAATACAGGAGCATCATGATACAGCATTGGCGGGACATCCGGGACGCGCAAAGACATTTGACCTTCTGGATCGACAGTATTACTGGAAGGATATGCGGAAACAGGTGGATCAGTATGTTCGGAATTGTCATAGCTGCCAACGGTCTAGGACTTCAAGACATGCAACGTTCGGAGTGCTCCGACCTTTGCCTGTACCAGAAAAACCATGGGAAGATATTTTGATGGATTTTGTGGTTGGGCTTCCAGAGTGTGAAGGGTTCGATGCAATCTGGGTGGTAGTGGATAGGCTTTCAAAAATGCGTCACTTTATTCCCTGCCATACGACAATAGATGCTGTAGGACTAGCTAAGTTATTTCTTCGAGAGGTCGTGCGCCTCCATGGCTTGCCAAAGACTATTGTTTCGGACCGAGGGCCTCAGTTTGCTTCGACCTTCTGGGGACAGATATGCAACCGGTTAGGAATAGATCGACGAATGTCTACAGCATTTCACCCACAGACAGACGGCAAGACAGAACGAATGAATGCAGGGATGGAACAGTACCTCCGTGTGTTCGTTAATCACCAGCAGGATGATTGGGTGCAGTGGTTACCCCTTGCAGAATTTGCTGCTAATAATGGAGTATCTGAATCGACAAAGTGTACCCCATTCTTCGCAGTTCAGGGTGTGGATCCCCGAATGTCGTTTGTCGGAGAACCTACACAGGAACGGGATCAACGACGTTGTAAAGCAGATCAAGTCCAAGCAACGATGCAACAAGTTCATGAACATTTACGGGTTGAAATGAGGCGCAGTCAAGCAGTACAGGAAGAAGGCGCAAATCGAGGACGTGTTCCCGCACCTAATATTCAAGTTGGATCTAAGGTATGGCTGGATGCACGTAACGTACGAACTACCCGCCCCACGCGAAAGCTGGATTGGAAACGCTTGGGACCTTTTCGGGTACGAAAGCAAGTTTCCCTGTATGCTTATGAGCTGGAGTTACCGGCGTCAATTAGGATCCATCGAGTACAACCTGTTTCGCTTTTGAACCCCGTTGTTGAGGATCCGTTGGAGGGACAGGTAGTACTTCCTCCACCTTTTGTCGAGGTTGATGGCGAGGAGGAGTATCAAGTATCGAGCGTTGAGGATAGCCGAATGTATCGAAGTCAATTACAGTATCTTATCCGATGGACGGGTTATGATTCCCTTACTTGGGAACCAGCGAAGTTCGTTGATGGGTTACAGGCTGTGGATGAGTTTCATAACCGGTATCCAGGGAAACCCAGACCATTGGAGAGATGATCTCGGAGGACCTCGAACCTAAGGGGGGGATACTGTCACGGCGCAAGAAGGTACGGAGATACTTGGGAATAATAGTAGAAAGATATGGAACGTGTGAAAGGAATTGTGTTACGGAAAGGCGGAGACGTTGGAAGACGCGGAGGAAGCGGCGAGATGGTGGTAGTATAATTTAGTAAGATAAAGAAGTGGTCTGAGGTGTTGCGACATGAGGTGAGGTGGCGTGGTTGTTATGATAAGGAATAACGGAATGGTGTGTAAGATCATGGGATGAGATTCGGATGGTACATCGGAGCATGAGAGATGGTTTGAGGATCGCAGACGAATTGTATATAAAGAGAGGGTTGACGGTGTTGGAGGATTTCCTTTTCTTCTCTCTTTACTCGTTCTCTTGTATAGCAAAGCAAGTTACGACTTTGAAACAGCTTCGACTCTTGTCTTGTCTTGACTTGTCATGTCTTGTCTCGTTTTCACATTATTGTCACCAATATCACCTACGCCCGGCCCCGCCCGTTACACAAATGAGGTGACCAATGAAAAGAAGGAGGTTAATCTGAAAGCGTTTATTGGTGAGTATGTTAGGAACACTACTGGGCTAAGGGATTTTATGATCAATATGGCAAAATATGATGATAGTTATTCGGAGTGGTGTGGTGAGCAGGCAAGCCACATAGCTGTGAGGCAGAATCATATGGATGCAGCAGTTGGGTCGACATGAAAAATTGCTCAAGACATACTCACTGAAGTGGAGTTGGGAAGGGAGTATGAGGCAGAAACGGCGGAAAAGCCCGATGAGAGATTGAGCAAGATTGAAAAAACATTGGCCAAGATTGCATCGGTAAACATCGCTAAGACAATTGAACATGCGATGAGAAATTGCATGGAAGGAATGATTGATCAGTTGACGGATAGGGTGGTTAATAGGTTTGAGCATGCCGCTGATGCAGATAAAAAAAAGACAGAGATCCAAAGGGGGAAACAGGTAGAAGCCACCCCTGAGGAGGAAAAAATGAGCGATATATAGTTCAAACCAGGAGCGATCTTTTCAGAGGAGGAAAATGAGAAGGTAGCGAGGGTGATCGAACGAATGCAGGTGGAAAAGCAGGAACTGGACGTGTTGAAGCATGCACCAGGTATTCCACTGGGAGAGATTAGGCAGGAGTTTCCAAGGTTCACCCCAAGTGGACAGGTCATGATTGCGAAGAGACCGGCTATCGCGCCAGCAGTGCCGGAACAAAAGAAGAAGGAGGGGAAAAAATGTGAGGTACAGGAGGTACCAAAGGGACCAAAGGCAGCCGAGAAGAAGCCGGAGGTCAACAAACCCGAACAGCAGCAGCCGGTGTAGAAGCTGGAGGAGACGAAGATGGAGACGTGGGCACAGAGAGCGGCAGCACCACCATCAGCGAAGACGCAACTTGAGCTGCGACAAGAACAACTACAATCGGGAAAGCAGAAGATGATGAAGGGGGATGGCTTTGTCGAAGTAAGAGACAGCAGAAGAAAAGAGATGAAGCTGGTCTTCCCAGGTCAAGATTCGATGGAGAAGAGGAGGGTCACCTTTAGGAGGGACAATGGCCTCCCCCTTTCGCAGAAGAAGGATTTGGACATTTCATCAGAAGTGAATAGAGCACTTTTTGAAGCGAAGGTCCCACATGTTGTTCGCATCCACGGAGTTACAAAGAATACCTGAGGATGCTTATCAACAATCACGACCCTGCGAGCAACGGCCAAAATGTTGATTCTGTATAGGGAAAGTGTGATTAAAGCCGCGAGGATGGTGGACGCAGGACTTGTGGACATCGAGGCAAATGAACTCTGGGAGACAGTGAAAATGCATGGTGTCAATTTTGATAGGTATTTGGGAAAGAAGACGGGAGGAGGACTTGAAAAATTGAGACAAGAATTGCAGGCTGAGAATGAGGGGGTGGTGTTGCGCCTCGCCATCAACTGGATTGGAGGACCAAAACATGTGGGGAAAAAGAAGGCGGAGGGGAAGAAAGCATCACCGGCCGTGTTTGCGGTCAAGGGTAGTAAGATGGCCGAAATAGTTTTGAAGGGAGGTCTGAGGGTGGCAGCAATGAAGTATGATCTGGAGAAGTTCATGAATGCTGGACCAGATTCCTTTCGTGGAGTAGGCAGCAGATGGGGACATGTAGAAGCAAAGTGTGGATGGTTGAAGATGCCGGCGTGGATGTTGTGCTCGGGGAGGCATCTAACGAAGGATCATCAGTGCAACATGGTAGGTTGCAAAGCTAACGCAGGACAGAACTGCACCCATAATGTTGACAAGTGCGTTAACTGTAAGGGAGAGTATATTGTGAAGGCCAACTGTGGTGTTAAGAAACAGGAGGCGATAAAGACGGCGAGAGAAGAAAGCCGAACCTGGAAGGGGAGAGAAGGAGAACGTCAAAATGTTACAACGGATCAACAAACGATGCCCGATACTACAGTGGATGGGTAGCCATCAACTGCAAAAGCCGTGAACAAGGCTCAGAATGATGAGCAGACAGCAAAGAAGCCGGAAGTCCAAGTCGCCGTGACACAACTGACCGAAGGGGAATCATATAACGCAGGGACCAAAGAACCCCCCGTGACACAATGATGAAGTGCATAATGCACAGAAGTGGAAGGGGGTATGATGCGACTATGGTGGCGTTGGAAAAAGGAATTGTTTGGGGGGCTGATGTTGTGATGATGCAAGAACTGTATGAGGAAAGAGAGGGATACAACATCAGTCACCTAGGATAGAGGTTGCTCAGAGGAGGTGGAACAATGACCGTGATAAGGAGAGATACACTCCTGGAGTTTTCGGAAGTGGATTTAGGGGGGGATGGAGATGTACAGTTGCTTGATATAATATACCTGTCAGGTGGAAAAATGAGATTGGTGAATGTGTACGACCAGCTGAGACAAGAGGGAGGTGTGAGAAGTCAAGGCAGACCGGCACAGACAGCAAGATGGAGAGAGATTATGGAACAAGAAATAATCCTCTTGGGAGGAGATTGGAATGCTCATAGCGACAGATGGGACCCGCAGTGCCCACCAAAACGAGAAGCGAACATTTTGGAAAATCTTATGGATGAGTACGATGTGATCGATGTTACGGATGGGGAAGAAACCCATACAAGTATGAGAAATGGCGTGACTTCGGGATGGTTAAATGATTTTTTCATTACTAAAGCCTCAATGGCAGATAGGTTGGAAACGTCAACAGATTTGGCAACTACTTCGGATCATGCAATTGTGTGTGCCCAGTTAAGATGGGACGATAGAGGAGGAGTCAAAGTATCAACAAAAGTTACGGGATGGGATATCAAAGGGCTCCAGTCGAAGGAGGAGGAAGAAAATTATAAAAAGCACAAAAAGAATAGAAGGACAAGAGCTCAAAGAGACCTGTGCTGGATGAGAATAGCAGTGGGGATGATTTACAGATGGAAGCTGAGTGGATACAGTGAAATTTTGTTAATGATCTTAATAGGTGCTGCAAAAAGATTACGGTTTGCGCGAGATCTAAGAGGTGGTGGACGGTGGAGATCAGAGAAAACCGGAAGATTTTGGGATCGATACAGAGACCTTGAAGGAATGGGGAAGCGTCGCAGCAGCAAGTTAGCAGGCAGCGAAGCAACCTGAGAAGAATGATTCGACAATCAAAAACAGAAATGTGGAGGAAGTTTCTTACTTCAGCCACAAGAGATCAGGTCTGGCAGGCATTGGGATATACGAAACCAGGGGGACAACAAATGACGAATTCTTTGAGATCCAGGAGTGGGGAGGTGGTGGAATCCTGGGAGGAAAAAGCAGAATTGATGAAAGAAGAAGCATTTCCGAAACCTCTGAGCAGTGTGGAGAGAAATGCCCAAGAAGAGGGAGGAGGGATGTGAGACAAGATTACTGATAAAGATATCCGAAAGGCTTTATTTAATCAGTCAGTTCAAAAGGCACCTGGGCCGGATAGGCTGGGTTTTAAGGCAATAAGATTATTGTGGGATTGGGATTCTCAAAGGATAATTAATTTTGCTGAAGTGTCATTTAGGTTAGTAATACATCCACGAGCTTGGAAGGAAGTGAAGGGGATGGTTATACCCAAACCAAACAAACCAGATTACGGAGTCGCCAAGGGCTATAAAGTGAAAACATTGTTGAATTGTCTGGGAAAAGCGGTCGAGAAGGTGGCAGCCAACACAATAGCAGAGAAGTGTGAGTGAAGGAGGTTACATCATGATGGACAGTTGGGATGCAGATAGAGAAGGTCAGCAATAGATGCGGTTGGAAGGTTGATGAAGAAAGTTGAAGAAGTGTGGGGGAGGGGGAATACTGCAGCTGTGTTGTTGATGGATGTCAAGGGAGCCTTTCCTCACGTGGCAAAGGGGAACTTGATAAAAAGAATGGAAGAGATGGGGTTTGAAGCCGACCTGGTTAGGTGGGTGGAAAGCTTCATGGAAGATAGAAAAGTGATAATGTCGATGGACGCAAAGAAAGGAGATAGTATGGAGGTGGAAACAGGAGTTCCATAGGGGTCGCCAGTATCGTCAGTACTTTTTGTCATATACCTTTTGGGATTGTTCGGCCAAGTTGAGGATTAAGAAAAAGACTGTTGAAGTGAGGGTATATCTTTTGTTGATGATGTGGCATGGGTGGTGGAAGGTGAGGATGTGGGGGAATGCACACAACGACTGGAGAGATGCACTGCGGAAACAACAGTTTGGGCAAAGATGAATGCCTGTCAGTTCGACATCGAAAGAACGGAGGCGATGTTGTTTACTCGACGAAGAAAGAATAAGCAACCAAAGATGAACACCCAAGTAAGGGTAGGAAATCATGAGGTTTCGTATAACAAAGAAGCGACAAGATGGTTATGGGTATGGCTGGATGATATGCTTACCCTGAATGATCATACGAAAAAGACCTTAGAGAAAGCAAGAAGAGCGCAGCATAGGGTGAGATCCTTGATGCCGAAGAAAGGATTGAGCTCGGAAGGATGCAAAAGAATTCAAGTTGCGGCGGTTCAGGCAGTGGCGTTGTATGGGTCTGAATTGTGGTGGCATGGACAAAAGAATAAGACTCGGGAGGTTCAAGTGTTGTTGAATGAACAGGGCAGAAGAGTAACCAGATTCTTTAAGACAACACCTCAAGTAGCGTTAATGAATGACGTGGGTTTACAACCGGCCGTGGCTCCTCCTAATAACTGGGTACGATGCTATTAGTTGAGACAGATGATGATACCCATTGCGCAAGGCGGAGGGAGAATGATAGAAATACGGAGGAATGTCTTACAAGGGGCGGAGGGGATTGATGAGTTGATCCCGGAGGATAAACCTTTCAAAAAGAGGAGTTACGTGAGGACGACATTACCAACGGAAAAATGGTGTCTCAAAGGCAAAGTGATAATCCAGGATCAGGAACAAGCACTGAAAGAGGCAAAGTTAGAAAGGGAGGGACTTGTTCTTTGGACTGATGGATCGAGAAAAGAAGATGAGTGGGTTGGGTGTGCCGTGGTATGGGAAGAGGAAGGAAAGTGGAAAAAGAGGAGGGTACACTTAGGCCGACAGAAAGAAGCGTTTGATGCGGAAATGGATGCAATGTCAGAAGCAATGAAGATTGGGGGTGAGATGGCAGGAAAACAGGAGATTACTGGAGTTACGGTGTTTACGGATTCTCAGGCAACTTTAAGACGAATACAATCGGACGAGCCAAGACCAGGACAGGAGCTAGCGCTACGAACGATGAACTGGGTCGATGCATTAGCCAGAAAACATTTCCTGGCAGAGTACGGGTGGGTACCTGCTCATAAGGGGATGGAAGTCAATGAAGAAGCAGATCAACAACCGACAAAGGCGGCCTATAAGCATTGCGGAAGTTATACCGAAACTCAAAATCCGCTACAGTTTTTAGATTATGTTTCTTTCGCCCACATTAACCAAAGGCTAACTGAGGTGAAGTGGGAAGAAAGTAAAAGAGAAATACAAGAGATGGGGAAGAAGTCAAAGCACAGTTACCGGTATAATTTAGTGAAGAGGGGAGGTAACAGTGTGGTGATGGGAGCCAAAAAGATGATTGCAGCGAGGATTTATCAGTGTAAATCAGGACATTCACTCATAGCGAAATACCTATTGCGGATCGGAAAAAGAAGAGATATGAAATGCTGGTGGTGTGGGCATGAATATCAGACAAGAGACCACCTTTTTAAGTGGTGCAAAAGATGGAAACGAGAACAAAAAAGGCTTTGGATTGATGGGTAAGAGGGGGAGGATGGGTATGAGGGTGTTGAAAAGGTTTTGAAGAAGCCAAAGATTTCATTGCCAATGTCTCTTGTTTTGCAGAAGAAGAATGTTCGCAGGCGCTGATGGATTGTTTATCTTGTTCAGATGTCAGCAGAATTAGCAGAGTGGTGGAGGAGGCGGAGAACTCAGATCACGAGGAGTCGAGTGATGGGGGGGTGTAAACAGTTGATCTTGTTTTTTGGTGGTTTCTATTGTTAAGTGGGGGAGAGGACTCGCGACTTTGCTTGTGTTTCTTTATGTTACGGAAGACGCGGGGAGGAAATGTGTCCGGGATATGCCATGGCCACCAGCGGCCGAATGCAATATGATCACAAACAAACAAACGAACAACATACATTTGTTTTTGAGCTGCGGTGCATTTGTGAGCCCAAAAGATTTTATCGTAAGGTATTTTGTATTTTGAAGACCTTAGTTAAAGTACCGATAAGATGAGTATCTTTGGCGCGTAATCGCGATAAAATGTCTTGGGGTGATAGTGAGGGTGATAGTCCGGAGGGGTCCCGCATGGAGGGGTGGTCGTGATGTGCACAAGGAATATTGGTTTTTTCCACACATCATGAAGTGACAGGGCTACATGCTAGTGAATGATGTCTCCAATAAAACGTAGACACTAAAGGAGGACTAGAGAGAATTTTATAGAGGGCTGATAGCCACGTACATAGACATTAACCTTCCAGTAGACAAACAAATAAGATTCAAGAATGTAAGTTAAGTAACGTCCTGCGTGAGGCGAGAGTGTCTGGTGCAGCAAATATATGCTCTCAAAAGTGAAACGCTCGATAGCTATGGTCTTGTGGCAGGATTACGCGGAGGTGATATGTAGGAGCATAGGATATGCCACAATGACAGAACGGCCGACTATAGATCGACGAAAGGCTTATTGATTGCAAACAAATCGACCGAACACGCAGCCACCTCCGCACGGCCAATATAACCGAAGTTGCCAGTTGTTTCAGCTCCACGAAAGCCCCATTGTGTTGTCATGCCAGCAGTGCAGTTTTCGTAACCATGTTCCTTATAACTATATATCGAAGGTTGTAACTGTTTTGTGCGCCTTATCTGTAATGTCTCAATTTAAAACGGCTGTTGTGTTGATAGAGCCTAAGGTTCGTGACTGCTCTTTTAGACTTCACACTGCTCTTCCATTCCCTACACATCTTGGACCTTTAGACCTGTGCCTAGACAGTCATTGCTCTATAGCCAATACACACGGTTCTCCCCTTCACTATCGCAACATGTTGTATTAATTATTTATGTGGCTTATGCACGTACAGCAAATGGCATATCAACCACGTTTATCGATGGCCCACAGAGTGTAGGGTCCGGGAATACAGAATCACAGCCTTACATAGCATTATAGGGCGTTCGTACAGACCCAATACCAACCGGGCATACGGATAACCTCATAGTTGGTCTCTCGGAAGAAGGAGCAGCGAAAGTTTGCGACGAGCCCCAAAGGGTTGTCAACTTCACTCTGCGTCACTCAGCCAGCCAGCTTAACTTCTGTTACTATAGTACTTAGGGAAGAACCGTGTGTGTAGATTCAATGATACAGTGGAAAGAAGAAGAGAAGGAGAAAGACTCGACTTATATACAGAGAATCATCAGGGAAAACTTCGATGTTTCGCCACTCAGAGTCACTTGCCACCGGATATGTAACAACTTCGGTGTTACTGTAAGGTCTGGAATGAGGTCGTCGATACACTGAGTCACCGAGCAGACTAGATTCATATAGTTGCTCACTTGCCCCTCCATCACCTCTACGGGATCTCCAGACTCCACATGTATATAAAGGCATAGACTATACCCTTAGATAGAATAAGAGACTTCCTCTTCACCACAGAAAGCAACATTCGGGAGCGCACCAGCGGACTCACTCCGACACTCAAGACTTCTACCGGATTTATTCCACTTCAATCACAAACTTGCCCACCCCGCCCTTTCCACCCAGAACCTCCTCACAACCCTGTATCACCCCCTGTAAATCATTCAACTTCACCATCCTTCCAACCACAGGGTTCAATTTTCCCTCCTCCATCCACTTCGTCAGTCTTGCCAGCCTATCCGCCGAATCCTTCGGCTGAAGCAGGAAAAACGCATACCCCACCCCCCACCTGCTAATCCTCCAGCGATAAATCCAATCCACGAAATCCAGTACCCGCCTAAGAGCCCACGGTGTATCCGGATACATTTCCCTTATCTGCTCCCCGCTCGGAAACGTCGATATAGACCCCACAAACCCAGCCCCGGGCTTCACAAGCGAAACGTACGTCATCGCCTGCCTCTTGGTGTCGAAAAAGAAATCCACACTCGCTCTCTCCACCTCCTGCAACACATCCTGCCGAACATAGTCCACAACCACATCGACAGTACCCTCCCCCAGCAGCTCGGCCACCCTAGCAACTTTCCCAGTTGAAACAGTGGTAATCACCCGTCCCGCGCCAAAGACATTTTTCGCCAACTGTATCGCCACCGAGCCCGTTCCTGACAGCCCCGCATTGACGAATACCGTCTTCCCGCCAAGTCCGCCTGGAATCGTACGCTCCGCATAATCGAACGCTTGCAGCACCGTCAACCCAACCACCGGCAGTGCTGCGGCAGCGGTCGGAGTGACGGATTCTGGGCGGCGACTGAGCGTGCTAGCGGGGACGACGACGTACTCTGCCGCAGCGCCGGTGGTGTCTGCGAGCAAGCCATAGACTTGGTCGCCTGGTGTGAAGTCCGCAGCAGAACCGACTTCGATCACGGTCCCGCTGAGATCGGTGCCGAGCTTGTGCGGGAATGTTGTCGAGCAAAAGGCTTTGAATTGGCCTGACGCTCGCCGGAGATCGCCGGAGTTCACGCTGGTTGCGTGGATTTTGATGAGTACGTCGGTGGGCGAGAAGATGGTGGGTGTTGGGAGGTGGGAGAGCGTGAAGTTTGACGGAGAGGTGTAGCGCGGGGCCGTGAGGGAGAGCATTGAGGCTGCAGGAGACGACATGGCGGTTGTAGGCGGAGTGATGGGCTACGAAGAACTTTTGTAGGCGGAGACGAGTTGCACCGTCTCTGCTGATTCGGAACGGAAGAGCAAGCGCGCTAGCTAGGCGAGATGCGGGGCGAGAGAGCGCCGGATTCGGCGTCCGCAGGAATTGAGAAGAGGGGGGCTCTGCATGCAGAAGACGAGATTCGGAGCAGAAAGCAAGGAAATGAGGCATCTCGGCCGCGCAGGCTCACCGTTACTCGTCGCCATTTCCGAGTGATGGGCAGTGCGGAGATTCGCACCCCTCATTGATGTCTCGGCGGACTGCATCGAATTGCTTGGCTGCGTGGTGGGCACATCAATCCAAGGCCAGCATCCACATGTGCGCAGGCACCCCGCATTGTCAGTCCCGCAGATCGAGACTTCCGCGTTCTTGACTCGCTGCGCATCCGACATGCAAGCGGGGCGGGGCTGAATCAGCCTGCATGCGGCTGATGTTTCGAGCTGCATGGCAGCTTTTGCGTCGCAGTGACAGCCAACGGCCGCGAAGTCATCGTACGACGCCCTGCAGGCCGGGTTTGGGTAAGGCCAATGATTTGCAGCGGTCGGCGCACTCACCACCCTCCACTGCCAAGACTGCAGCAACGAGCGCGAGTAAACATGTTCGGCACTGACAAATGCGGAGGAACTTTGGGTGTCCACCTAAACCGCGCAATTATGATAAGTTGCTCCATCAGCCGACGGGTTTAGCTGATATAAGAATTGCCAAACTCCCGTCCAGTCACCATCAACCATCCTCGTCTGATCAGCCACCCCGCACAGAAAGCAACCGCAATCATGGGCATTCTCGACAACATTGAAACACGTCTCTTCATCGGCAATGAGGTATGCATTCCCTCCTACTAACAGCCTTTGCCTAACCCCGTCAGTTTGTCGCCGGAAAAACCGGCAAGACCTTCCAGCTCGTCAACCCCGCCACCGAAGAACCAACCGTCTCCGTCCATGAAGCCGAGGCCGCCGACATCGACATCGCCGTGCAGCACGCAAAGAAAGCGCAACCGGGTTGGGCCGAGCTCGACAGTAACCCGTCCTGTCCACCCTCTGCCCCGTGGTGTACTTACGTCCGCCAGGTTTCAAGCGCGCCACAGTCCTCAACCGCCTTGCCCAGCTCCTGATGCAGCATTCCGACCGCTTTTGCGAGCTCGAGTCGATCAGCATGGGCGTACCCGCCGCTACCTACAAACCGTTTACACAACTGGCCGCACTGTGGCTGACCTGCAAGTTCCCCCTTCCCCTCTCATTCCGGCTCCACTAACCGTTACAGACTACGCCGGACTCGGGATGGATATACACGGCGACACCAGCTTGCGTACAGCCGACCATTTGAACCTCGTGCTGAAGCAGCCCTATGGCGTGTGCGCGGTGATCATCCCGTGGAACAGCCCTCTCATCCTTGCCGTCGCACACATCGCCGCCGCACTGGCAGCTGGGAATGCTGTTATCCTCAAGTCCTCGGAGAAGGCACCGCTTACCTGCTGTCTCCTCGCACAAATCATTAAGGATTGTGGTCTCTTCCCACCAGGACTGGTGCAGATTGTGTCCGGGATGGGGCCTACCACAGGTGCGGCGTTGGCATCGCATATGGAAATTCGGAAGCTTGCTTTTGTCGGTGCGTATTTCATGCCACGGTTAATACAACTCATCACTGATGACCGAGACAGGATCGGTCGCAACGGGGAAGAAGATCAAGGAGATGGCCGCCAGAAGCAACCTCAAAAACGTCACATGCGAGCTGGGCGGAAAGAGCCCATTGATAGTGTTCGACGACGCGAACCTCGAAAAGGCGGCAGGTGATGCCGCAATGTCGATTGGGTTCAATTCGGGGCAGATCTGTAGCGCATCCTCGAGGGCAGTCTCCACGTCGCCCACACCATGTCACCAAACTAACTGTGTACAGGTCTACGTCCACCATTCCATCCGCACACAATTCACCGAAGCCTTCAAACTAGCCTTCCAGCGCATACTATCTAAAGCCGGCGACCCTCTGGACCCGGATACAACGCAGGGGCCGCAAGTCGATGCCCTCCAGTTCCAAAACATCATGAAATTTCTTAACGACGCAAAGGCAGATGGTCTCGTCCCGTCCCTCGGTGGAGGTCGCCTCGGCGAAAAAGGCTACTTTATTGAGCCGACTATCTACTGCGATGTGAGCTCCCCACACAGCTACTGCGTAACTCTCTAACACCCCGCAGCCACCGGAATCACATCCCGTCAACGTTCGCGAGATCTTTGGCCCTGTGGTCGTGTTGCACAGCTTTACTGATGAAGAGGAGGTGCTACAAAAGGCTAATGACACAGAGTATGGGCTGTACTCGTCAGTGTACACCAAGGACATCTCGCGTGCGTTGCGGCTTGTAAAGAAGCTGGAGGCGGGCACTGTTGGCGTGAACTGCACCAGCCCTACCATCGGGTTTGATATGCCGTTTGGCGGGTGGAAACAAAGTGGTGAGGGGAGACAGTGGGGCAGGGTGGGACTCGATGGGTGGTTGGAGGTGAGTTATTATGTAGCAGAATGGTGGTGTAGTGCTAACGATTAAACAGACGAAGACGGTGTTTATTAACCTTACCGCTTGAAGATGAAACAAGCGAGTGGTGAGACGTGCACGGTGTTTTTTGGCAACGCAGCAGCATGTTTCTACCTTAGTTTATGTTTTCTTTTCCATCTCATAGTGCGTGTTCTGATTTGTCAGTAGTATTTGATGGAGGCAGGCGTGGTCTCGAGAAACGAGTTCGATTTTTTTATTGAAAGTCAATGAACTTGCGTAATTATTGTGCTGTGCTTCTATAACCTTCCGAGATTGCTAGCGTTTTATTATTTACCGAGCTCCAAATGTCTTACCCTCACCGTCACCGTACGATTTTTCCACACTGAGGCATTTCTGGATACACTGACCATGCCGACACGTTGAATGGAGGTTATATATAGTCAATTGCATCAACTGCAACTTATACTAACACTCTGAACTGCTCATAGCGAAGACACAGACGCCTAACACCGTCTAACTCTAGCATCAAGATTATCTAAGTACGGGCGCCCAACTGGTAATGTTAGCCGACGACGCGGGGTACTTGGTCAATTTGGAAAGTCACTTCGCGCCAGTCAACCTCGACCGTTCTCATTGTTTTGTTTACCAAAGACGTCTATATGGTCAAGACAGTTTCTGTTATCTTCCCACATTTTTGACAACCGATGGCCACTCCTTCACTCAAATCTCAAGCTATCTCTTTACTACGCATAAGTAATAAAACATAATCCTCTGTAGTATAAACTTTGCCCACTATATCGCTAGCAGAATCAGCAGCGCGAACGCAGGCTCATAACATCTTGAAAATAGCCCGAGAGAAAAAGTTGATTATTCTCTACATAAGCCGCCACAAGGTCGGACTATCCCCGACACTCTCGTTTTCTAATATTTCCTATCCTAGATGCCGATCAGTTCTATCAATCAATCGGAAATGCGAAACTGTGCAGCCAAGGCGGAAAACTGCAACAAATCTTAGGAAACTGAGCGTGTAGGGGATACTCTATTAAGATTCCGTGCGCGCACGCGTGCTATAGCAGTCCCAAGAGTAGTGCCAGGAAGTATAACTTTATCGTGCGACTTGACTCTGTGTGTCCTCGTGCCAACAAGACAGAAGCGAGGACAAGCTATCTGGAGTTGTTTCTCTGGCAATGTCCGAACAAGATTTCAGAGACTGTAATTTGGAAAAGGTCACGCTCACAAAACTACCCAAAAACATATTTCCCATCTACCCGAGGAAGATCAATCATCAATTTGATCAACGTAGTTCCTATGAACTATTAAAACAGCCAAGCTTGCAGATTAAAATCCCCAGCCCAGAGTAGAGGATGGCAGCTCGACCTCTAATCCCCCTAAAAATTCCTGTTCCTGAGTCGCATCAGATCCAGCCAAAGCTGCCGAGCATACTTCAATATTCTGTTGCGTGCCAAATATTGGAAACTAACGCCGTGTGGAGAGCGGCTGAGGGATCCGGGCGATTCATGATGAGCTGCCCAGGCTAATCAGTCACTTGATTAAAACCACTTCGCGGTGTTGAAAACTTGTGATAGAGAAGCTTAATTGTTTCTATCTACGAGGGAGCTTGTATACTCTTATATACGGCATTCAGTGTATGCTTTGTATGCATGCATGCATGCATGCGCACTCGGCAGCCATTTCCAGCTGAATCCCGAATGACCGTCAGCCCGATGATATTATGATCGCCATCGACCCAGCTGAAGCCCATAAGCCTTACAACGGGCGACGGTCCATATATGCAACACGCAGTATGAATGTACCTAACTCTGTACAAATACACTTCAAGCAAGGGAAAGGGGATCAGAAGGAGTGGACGGCATTGAATTTAGGGTTATAATGGGGTAGAATTTCACAATTGTTATTTGAATTTACTGCATATATAGATTTTGTAAAAATGTTAACCTGCCCTCTGACAACTAGTGTGTCGGACGGCTTTTGAACGCGTGTGGGCTAAGCGACAGCGAACACATATAGCCGTCTACAGAATAGCTCTGAGTGACTCAGGCCTGTCGCTCTACACTGTGTGCTAACACGAGTCAAACACCAGGCTCGTCCGGTTGTTCTCGCTCGCCTGGGCTTATGTTGTTTTGTATGAGTACCCAGGCCACTGCCCTACTGATCTAGGATAAGCCCGGGCTCTTTGTGAATAGCCCGAGTCCTTCAGCTCCCCCGAAAAGCCGTTCGGAATTCGAAATGCTCTGGGTAAAGGATTCATAACCTCGGGGAGATCTATTGTGACCATGGCACTTATATGGATCCAAAAATGCGCTGACATTATCTTTTTGCAAATGCCCACGAAGCAAAACCGTATGATCGCTTCCGTTTGGACCAAGACTACTGCTTCCTATATGAGGAAAGACGCTTTTGCGGCGGTTTATAATCACTTCTCCAAGATGGTGCTTGGACTCCCTTCGTGGCGCTTTAGGGTACCGAAAAAGTCATACCCTAGCTGTACTCGTGATTCTCCTGATGTTAAAGGGAAAGAAAGTGGTGTAATTACCCAATTGGCATTCCATGGCTTGCGCTTTACTGCCATACGTCAAATCAGCATTGCTGCCTTTGCCGATAATCTTTGAGATGATGGACAAGTTGTACCGGTTTTGTGAGGGCCTTCGTGACATGCGCATCGAGTTGTATTGGATCATTGACCAACTGAACGCTATGGACACTTCGCCTGGTGCCCCACTGGTTTGACAGACGAGAAGCGCAAGGAGCACTAGAATTCATCGTGGGGGCAACTTCCAATCAATTTTACATCTGGAGTTCTCGTGGAACTAACAGAATGCCAAACACGACCAAATAGGCAGATTGGTGAATCCATGTTCTCCTCGTCCCGGGCCTCAACAAGGTAAATAAGTTCTCTCTACAATGTATTGTATCTTTTTATTAATGACTGTTAGGCTGATATGAATAGCTGGTGGTTAAACTTCAAACATCGACGTCCCCTCGGCCTCCGTGAAGCAGATAATAGAATGCTAGAGTATGCCTTTGCTAGATCTGTCGCTTGGGTTTGTTGGACGGATTTTGAGTACGACTAGTTATAACATAATGTTGGGTTAGGGTTGAGTGGCGGAGCCGCTGCACTTTTAACACTATACAGTCATTCGCGTCTGACTGTACCGACCGTTACTTTACCGGCGTATCAACTCCCTGTACCACCCTATACTAAGAAGTTCAAGTGCCCCTATTAGTTAATTCCCGCAAGTGCCGATTCACATCGACACAGAATTAACTCGCGCGAAGTGACTGTCAGAAATAGCTATCTAGAATCAAGGCGTACATACAGACTATTACATTATTAGGAATCGGGCGAGTATATTTTAGAGATGATAGAGAGACGAGAGAAAAATCTCCGGACTATCTATATTGTGTGTTTGGGGGCAGGAAGTACGCATAAGTGCAAGTGTACATAAGTATATATATAACACAGACGATTGGGAGACGCTAAGTGTACCAAACCAAATTCCTAAACGTATTCCCCTGCCCATAACCCAAGTTATCCAACTTCATATCCTCCTGGCAGTCCTATGCAACGTACTTAGGTAGTTAACAAATCTGGCACCCTATTTGCTGAGGTTGCTTATGTTCTATTCCGTCAATCAAATTTCTCACAGGGCCAAAGGGACCTCCCGTTAACCAGGATGATATACCGTTGACCGAAGGGCAGCATGGCATTTGTGGTTGGTGGGTGGGATATCTTCTGGCGAGGTAGTGGTGGTACATAGCGGGCGAAATCACGAGGCTGTCCCCTCCAATACGGACGACTCTCTGCAAATTTGTTCTCTCTCTTTTTATCACGCCTACGCCACTTTCACTTATATCAGCCACTAGTGCCTCTACCCCTGCTGCACTTCCCGCTGTCAACCTGATCTACAGGCCGGGATCAGGACATGGGTGTGAACCAATGTTGTCAACGGTCCGGGGATGGACCAGTCTAGACTAGAACAGTCCGGGTTTAGTCCTGTTCAGTGCGGGGTCTTTTTGGACTGAGCTCTGATCAGTCTAACATTTCATTAGACCGGTTCAGACTCACTCTGGACTGGATTTTGTTGCAGGGTTAGGTTTAAACTTGCAGGAATCGGGTTGATAATGGGATAAATTTGCCCATTTTGACCGGAAACTCATACTACACTAGACATAATCGTCTATTTGTGCATGTTCGCTAGTTAAAAATATATAGGGATGTATCATGATTTTGTAGGCCACCTGCTCAGAGCCATACCGAATCTGGATAAGTAAACATCGGCAGTTATGGACTGGCCTCGACCAGTACGGTCCAGTGCAAGACTGCCAGTTTGTGGTCCAGTCCAGTCTGACCTCGCTGTTGGGTTGGTCTGTACTGATCCCTACCTGATACCGGGTCCGTCCGGACCAGTGAAAACATTGGCGTAAACTGAAGGCGATTGTCAAGTTGCGAGGGTTTTAATGCTGTAAATATAATGCTTTTCCTTCAGGCATTGTTTGCTTGGCTCTGGTGGTGTCGTACTTTGCTGTGCCGCGCCGTGACCCAACATACTCCGAGCTGCTGTAGTATTAGCAGACAATCCCCGCCTATTTTGCTCTGGAATCGGCAATCCAGCATGCCATGCAATTTCAAAGATCAGAGGGATAGCGATAAGGAAATTTCAGGACAGGTCTGGGAAGTACTTACGCGTCAACAATGTGCCACGTTTTTGGCTACCGGAAGTGGCAGAACAACTCACTTGTCAGAAATCCTATTCACCGAATTCCGGTGTTCAACTGGTGAACCGTTCAAACCACGACACACCGCCAAGTCAATGCAATGAAAAGCGTAAGTAGTCGCCGCGCCCAGACTCTGGGCATTGGAGTAATCGACCGCAAACACCTATAAAAACCGAGCGGCATATGCACACCGGCCTTGGAACCTGAAACCGGCGCATCGCCGGGAATCCTGCTTATTTGGCTCGGATCAAAATCTAAGTTCACTGGAAACTACACTTCATCAGCCGAGATACTCCTGCGCAGTTTTGTATTGTGATGGGTGCGTGTATTTACTACACAGAAGGCCATGCAGGAAGTTATGTTGTCGTGATGGCATGTGTATCTACATCGCAATTACGAGCAAGTTCAACTGAAAGCCGACCGGGTACACTGCCAGCGAACCAAGATGGCTCAGAAAGATAATACAAACCATTATAAGTGCTCGACCGTTGCAGAGACTGAGAGTAATGATCAAGGTGATAGTCTGGAGACACCAGTCACAATCGCAGACGAGGATATTCTGTACTGCAAGTCAAATTTTCGCTTGCAAGTCATGACCGCTTGCGGAGGTGAGTGCGGCAATGATTGGTAGTGTTTGGAAAAATGAGATGACGACCACTTCTTGGCTTTTTCACACAATAAGACAACCCGTCACCGTTTGCAGGACCGAGTGGTAATCCATGACCAGCAGGCCGAGTGTTGTCGGCCGAAAGATAGCCGCATCACATCAGTTTTCGTCACCACAACAACCACCATCCTTTACAACACCACGGCCGTCGCCTCAGCACTTTACATTCTCCGCTTCTAAGTTCTACCATGTCCAGGAGATGGAACTCGAACTTGCAAAACGTTGTCACGATACCCTCTATAGATGCCCGATACGTCAGTGGCTCCAGATGTTGTCGAAAACTGTTCGGTGTCAGAGAGATGACGCTATCACTAGCTTGAGACTCGTCACAGCCCTCTAATCCAGACTGAGCCATCCGGATTGGCGAGTTTGGGATTGAGGTGATGGTCTTATTCAGATCTGGTCTCAGCTCGTCCGGGTGAAGTGCCATCGAAATTGTGGGTCAGTGTGAACGAGGGAGCTGATATACCCTAATGACAGTATTCAAATGATGTATATACCCTTTGAGTTAGCGAAACGACACTCTCGAAGCTGGTGACGGGGTTCGTCATTCAGTACGCATCGCCTCGATGACGAAGGAGTGGGAACACCAACCCAAAACCCATCGCATAATTCACTTCAACAGCTTTCGACTCGCCATCTCGGTTACTGCCGATCAAAGAACGGGCATGTGTTTTGAACGAGCGTCAAATGGCGACTTGGGGTTGATGGGCCGGGCGGTAGTGACGCGAGCAGGCGGTGCGAGTGATATTTTGTGTCCGTTCACTGGATAAAAGCCATTCCTGCTACTGCCTTGTCTTAGCATTTATACGACCAGACACGATCTGAGGGACGGCGTTCACTTACTACCGCTGAGCAAGAATATTTGGTAGAAGAGGGATTGGGCAAAATGGCACTGGGAACATTGTTATCGATGAGCGCATATACTTTATTAACAGAGTAGCTCCGGATTGTTGATTGGCCCTGGAAGCTGAGTGCCAGTACGCTGACCGCAAGACGAAACCTCGAAGGCAAAGGGCGGGAATGCAAGAGTGTTCAACGCGTGGTTACCTGCCACTGCTTTCGGCACCGTGTCGGGGGGTTTGATGTTCGAACGGGTAGTCACGGTTAATGAAGAACGTACCGAGCAGAGATGGCCCCCAGTGGGAGAGGAAACGGTATTCTGTGTCCGTGCGACTGGGAGCTGTTATATTGCAGCTTTGCACTAAATTCACTTTGTACCCTCCAAGTTTCAAATGCTGAGAGAAGAACCCCAGTAAGTGATAAAAGAAGGGAGCGCACATCACTAAACCTCTGTTAGTGAGCCGGCCCTAAAAGCTGACGCCTAAGCAGCAACGTGCTGAGGGGAGAGAATGCCAGGACGGCAACCGAAAATCCAACACGTGGTTACCTGCAACTGCTTGCAGCGGCATGGCCCGCTACTATTTCCGCAAACGGGGTATTTGGAGTGATCGCATTTCGAACGGGTGGGCTTTTTGTATGAACCAAGCTGAATAACCGCAACCGGGAGACGAGTGATAGCTGGTGTCCGTTCTCCTTCGCTTTAGTGGGCACGCGCTTTGGAGGTGGGTTTACTTTGCTCTCGGGAGGTGTCAATGCAGAGGGGAGTGGAGAGAGCAAACCGGGACTGGGAACGATGAATACTGACACTCTTTGTTAGCGAACGCTACCACATACTCTCCCAGCACATACCTCAGAGGTAACGCTCACAGCATCCACACAGCACGGAATGCACCCAAAAACTCAACATTGTTATTAGCTACTATATAATACTTATAACAAAAAAAAAACAAATCTACAGTCACCCAAGTAAACCCTCCCCCCCTTCCTACATACCCTTAATAATATCCGCCGCCTTCTCGGCAATCGCATACCTTGTACTAACCAAATGATTACTGGGAATAATCGGCATAATACTTAGATCCACCACCCTCAACCCCTTCGTGCCGTACACATTCAACTCCTCATCCACCACACCCCCAATATCTCTATCCATCATGGGGCACGTACAACTAGCATGTCCAACACTGGGGTTCACAATTCGTCCTCTCGCCACCTCCTCCAGGGCCTTCTCACTAGTCACGTCTTTTCCAGGGTACGTCTCAACGGGCTTGAAGCTGGACATTCCTTCGCTTTCAAAGAAGGCGCGGGCATACTTGATATTCTGTGTCACCACCTTGACATCAGTGGGATCGGAGAAGGTGCGGTAGTATATCTTTGGATCCTCGAAGGGGTTCGAGCTTGCGATCTCGATGTATCCGCGAGAGAGGGGTTTCATTGACAACAACGCGGGGCCTGGTGCGATGCCGGGACGGAGTGAGACCTCGCCTGCGCCAACATGTTTTGTCAAGAGGCCGTCGAGGATGATTTTCTTCTGTTTTTTGAAGCCTGCGACGATGGTGCGGTCGTCATTGGGGAGGTAAGTGGAGTCGGGAGTATGGCGGGAGGTGGAGATGATGGATTTGTAGTTGTCGGGCGCCATGATTGGGAATGGGATGTATGCGACGGTAGAGCCAGCGAGCGGGCGGGTGTAGTAGCCTGTCTTCTTTGATTTGTAGAGGGCTAGCTGCTCGGCTTGGTAGGTTGTGTTTGTGAGTGCGGGGGTGGGGTCAATGTATGGCCCTTTGGGGTGGAGTTCGGTAGTGTAGTTTAGGGGTCGGACGAGGGCGTGGTCTTGGAGGTTTGAACCGACACCCGGAAGGTCGACGAAGACCGGGATTTTGTGCTTTTGCAGTAGGGATTTGGCGCCTATTCCAGAGAGCTGAAGGAGCTTGGGGTTATTGAGGGCCCCCGCGCAAAGGATGACTTCCTTCTTCGCCGAGATTTCCGTCGATTTTGAGGAGGCGTCTTTGGAGTACTAGTATTTGTTAACGGATGCTTTTGCGGGAGAGGAGGTACAGGGAACGAACGGTAACACCTGTGGCACGCTTTGACTTGTCGAAGAGGATCTTGGTCACCTGCTGTCCGATGATGAGATGGTAGTTGCTCCGCTTTGCGGCCTTGTCGTGGTATGCAGTGCGGGAGTACGAGCGCATCTCAGTTTTTGGGTCGATTGGGCTCGGAGTCCATAGCGAGCCGACACCGTTTCCACTGGAGGCATCGCGTGGCGTTAGAATCCCAATCTTCTTCCAGGCATTCACGATAGTTTCTATTCAATTAGCCATACGCCTCGAACTGCCTGCTCGGAGGGGGGCACCTACTATACTGCGGATAAATAAACGACGCAAACTTGACTTGCACCGGCCCCTCTGTCCCGCGTACACTGGGATCCCAGCTGATACCGAACTCCTTCTGCTGTTTCTTGGTCGGGGGGTGGAAGGTCTCGGCCTTCATGAAATACGGCAGCATCCCGTCCCAGCCCCAGCCCTCGTTTCCCATCGCCTCCCAGCTGTCGTAGTCCGCTTTCGTGCCTCGGTCATACGACATTGAGTTTAGTGCGCTGTCACCGCCGACGGCTTTTGCGGCCGGGATGATGAAGGTGCCATTGTCTTTTAGTGTGTGGATCGGCTGCGACATAAAGTTCCATTGGTACTTAAACCCGAGTGCGGCGGAGTTGCCGGGAATCATGATGTCGTCTTGGGTTTCGTTGAATCTGGGAGGTCAGTCGGAAGTATTGGGGTATCTGAGGCAAAGGAGGGCTTACAGGATTCCAGCTTCAACTACGAGTACCGTTTCTACACATAGTCAGCGACAGGCATAGACACGGACGGTTGACACTCACTATCCACATCCTCCGACAACCGATTTGCCAAGGCCAACCCCGCGGTTCCACCACCGACAACAACGTAGTCATAAGAGCTCTTGAGATCCTCCTCACGCTCGACGAGGACTCCGGGGAACGGGAACGCAGCAACAAGCTGGAAGCTGGCTATTAGGCCGAAAAGGAGACAGGAATACATGATGAACGAGCGTTGGTGGATTGTTGACCCCTCCTCGGCGCACAGGAGGTATAAATACGATCCCTTCGTGCTCAGCTCGACTCAGACAGGAGTTTCTGGTGAGACTTTGGGTCAATGGTATCCTGGGCAGGTACACCCTGCACAGGATTGGACTGCATGATGCAATGTGTCTTGTCGGGCGACACCCGCTGCTATTGGTGTTGTGTTGTTTGTGCATGGATGTTGGATGTTGTGACACTGTAAGTATAAGTTATATATAGCGTGTCTGCTCTCGGCCGAGGTGCCTGAAGGAAGAGACATGCCTAACCCAATGCGCTGGCTGGATAAGCGAGGCGAGCACTGGACGGCATTGATCAGCGCTGCGTTCAATCCATCGCTGCTTGGCCATTGGTGCGAAAAATCGGAAAGTTTAGCGAGAGATCTGGAACTGCATGCGTGGGGAAACAACTCGATTGGAGAGCTGCCATGCTGCCATGCATACTGTGCATTGTGTGGGGGAAGGCGGTCCAGCTGTTGATCTCCAGCCATCGCGACAGCGACAGTGCCAGTCGCCAGGCCAAGCGTCTCGCACAGTAAGCCGTAGCTGGGCGGGTTCTCGCGGGTGTCGAGGCAGCAAGTCGCTGGCTGCTCGTATTGCGTGCAACCGGGATGCGCCGTTCTGACGGCACCACTGTGTTGGCTGGCTGACGGGTTGTCCCGCTCGGCCGAGTTGGCTCCTGTGCATGCAGGTACGGCAGCCCTCAGTTCAGCCGGGATGTTGGTACATGCGCTCTTTCCCGTTCCAGCGCCCATGAGTCCCGCCGTTCCCGAGACAGAATGCTTGAACCGTCTCAAATCAAGCTTCACGAATTCCTGCCGTGCCAAATCAAGCTTCTGCGTGCGCTGTCGATCGGGCAGGCGAGCGATCACCAACATCAGCCCATTATTAGATCACCGGTGAGCTGCGCTGGGCGCGAACGAGTTAATCTGCAGGTATTGTTCACATTACGAGCTGCAGATCAGCTGGGGACTGTTTTCTCAGTTAGGTATTGTTCACGTTACGAGCTGCAGATCAGCTGGGGACTGTTTTCTCAGTTAGGGAGCGCCCAACAGATTCGATCGGCTGGACAATGTTGCACGGCCCCGCGGAACCGCGCCGCGAATAGCTTGCGGCCGATACTGTACTCTAGGAATATCATGGTCCAGCGCAGCTTAGACTACAATTTCTAATTAGATTGTATACGATGCACCGCCCCGTAATCTTGACTGTTTGACGAGTACGCTGCTGCATATTTTTGGCTTCGTGTCTCATTGGGCTGCCGCGCTGATCGCAAACCCGTGCCATGGTTCGGATCCCGGCACGGCGCCTAAGCTTTCTGTGCTCCGGCCGATATTCTTATTGAGGCTGTAGCCCCGCGCAAATGAGAGCGTGCCATTTGATGGGTGAAATTGTGGGGATTCAATCCGATCGATCATCTAGCGATTGGCTGAAACCGTGAATGTGTATTTTGGATTTCCCTGTGGGATGTTTTGGAGGTTTGAAATGTTGTGTGGACTCTGTGCGGCTCTGCGGCTGGTAACCTACAATACTATGGTATTATGAATCCTTGATTTTCGTATCCCGTCTTCAGATTTCGATTGTTCATACCTGCTTGAGTTGTCTCTCGGGTATGCGGCTGTAGGCGTGTACAAAACTCATGGGTTCATGATCACCCGGATAATACGGCTCGTTGTACCCGAGACGGCCTTCGGAGGGTTTAGAAGCATCAGATATGCGTTCTGCACAATAATCATGGGTTCAGTCGGATAGCACAAGATGTTGTACTAGAATACGATACAGGTCGCAGGGTTCCTCATACGAGTGAGATATTGTGATCGAACTCGGCCGAGAGCTTCGTGAAGATCAACACACTTCATAGCCCCTCGATGAACTCGTAACAAGCACTTCTCTAAAACAGCGACAGTGGGAGTCAAAGTCTGGGCATCAGAGTCAACCACAGACCTGGAACCAATATCCCGAAGATCTAACTCAAACAGCTCCGTCGGAGAATACTCGCATGGATATGATCTGAGATCTTGAGCTTGATTTAGTGGTGAGACGAGATGGTTCGAGATCAAGTCAACTCGTCGAGGTGAGCCCCTGAGCCACAGATAGAATTACCGAGCAAGGACAGCGTCTTATTAAACCCCAGACTCTGCCCGTGCTTATTTGCTGACTTCATTCCAGTTCTTGTCTCATACCCAGATTTCTTGAGTCCGGATAAATCTTTTCCGAATGAGGTTGGGAACACTAATTCATTTCAGGGCCCGTTCGGTTGGCAAGTACATGATATTGGAATAGGACGCAACTTCAAGATTTAGGACGACGCCTAGAGTTTGAGCATGTTCTACAGCTATTAATATGGAGCTATAGGTACTTAAATATCCTCTGCAGAGCATCCCGAGCGCCCACTTTTAGTTAACTGAACGATCCAGCAAGTCAACTATATCTGTACTACCAACCCCACACCCTCCGGCAGCAGAAAACGTCTCTCTGGAAACACAACTCAGACAACCAAATGAGCGGAAACAAGACAAAGTCCACTTCAACAGACGTATATAGATTGAGCATATAAGCCACTTAGGCAAGTTAAAACTACGCTTTCGCTCTAATCTTGGGTCCAATATTTGACGTCCAGTATTCTAGATATAACAGTTATACTTAATACCCTATTATCTCCTAAAACATCTCTACAGAATCATAAATAAAGCTCGAACTCAAAAACCGATTCTCCCCCGCGCCTGCTCCACTCGCAACCTTAATTTTAACCGTATTCTCCCCTTCCATCAATGTTCCCGCGGGAATCACAAAACTAAACGCCTCCCCGCGGCCCCTATACGCGCCGCGGGTGAACCCCCTACTATCAATCGCTGGCGGCTTCGCCGGAATAGGCGCAATGTACGAGTTCACCTGCGCTAACGGCCGTCCGCTATTGAATGATAGGGTGGTGTAGATTTTCAGCGTGTATTGCCCCGCTGCCTGGGCGGCGGTGAGGGTGACTAGGATAGTGGTGGGGTCGTTAACGCCCTGGATCTGCGCCATGGGGAAGTCCGCGTCGGTATTGGAGCCGACGGTGAAGGTGGTTGGGGTCCAGCTTACCATGCGGGCGTCGGAGGGGTGCATTATGGGTTGTAGGTCGGCGTTTTTGAAGCCTACGGGAGTCCCTTCGGCGGCGCCGATGCGGAAGATTGGATTGTTCGACGGTGATTGCGTTGGAGAAATATTGCTCTCAACGGAATCACCGGCAGTGATGGTCACGGTTGTTGTTGCCACCTTCAGCTCCGTATTATACAGAACCATCGTGTAGGTTCCTGGCTTCATCGGCGGCGAGGTGAAGGCGCCGTTTTCGCTGCACTTGACCCAGTACTGCGCCACGGAATTGTACCAGTGCGCCACGCAGTTTGCGACCCCAGATGCGACGCCGACGACGGTTCCGCGGTCAGAGGTGGGTACGAATCCTGTCAGCGAAAGAGTTTCGTAGAAGCTAAAGTCAGGAAGTGCCGGGGTGTCGCCGTTAGTGAAGATCAGCGCGTACGGTCCATGAAAGCCCATGCGGTATGCCTCGGTTTGAAGATGATTCGAGTTCATGTAGAAGTACAGCTCCTGCTGCGCGGACCCCTGGTTGTCGATGTCGCGGAAGAACCTAGTTTCATCAATAAGACCACGAGAGAGGGAGGGGGAGGGGGAAACTTACGGCCCGCCAGATGAAGACTCGTAGTTTCCGATCGCCATGCAGGCGGCAACGCCGCTGCCGGATACACAGTGGACTTCGTCTTCGATGAACCGGATACTGGAGTAGAATTTGCTCCGTGTTTCTCCGTTGACCATGAATACATCGCTACCCTCGACTACACTTCCGCCCTCGACGTCGGAGGCTTTCACGCCATTCGGAACCGCGGATTTGCTGAGACGAGAAATGTACCGCAGCTCGCCGATGGTGGGCTCCGCGGTGATGTACGTGCCCATAAACACTGCCGGGATGCCTGACTACTCTGATCAGCTTTCATTATCCAATCTTCAACTACTCTAGCTCACCTTCGCAATATAATACTGCGTCAGGGTCGGCGTCGTAACCGTAATCTTGACCACATCACTCCCGACGTTAGTTGCAACAACATTTCCCGACTTCAAACCTGAACCGATTTGCGAGAATCGAGATTTATCCTGGCACTCATTGCCTCTATACTTGAGCGAGACGATATCCCCTGACGCCTGGCTAACTGCAAAAATTAGTCCCCCATCAGTGTCGACGACGTACTTGCCTCCGCTGGAGGTGACGCCGAAGGCTGTGAGCCCAGTTCCTGCTAGGCTTGAAAGGACGGCTAGAATGAGAGCGGTACGCATGGTTCAGAGGTGCGCATGCGCAGGAAAGAAAAAGAGAGTGGATGAAGCAGAAGAGCTTCTGGTATGTCGATGTCTGCAGCCTGGCTATGGTATGGAAACCAGTTTTATATAACTTTCGTCAGGCCCTCCGTCGCCTCGGAATTCGAGGATTCCAGGTAGAGTGTTAATATCGGCAGGCGAAAGATACTGAGACGCCTCGTGTCTGGCAAGTTATGCGCCGTAAGAGGAAATTATCTAGTCCTACACCCTACACGACCAGTTAGAAAAAAGTGCCGTCTGACGGACTAAGAATTGTCCGGCACGCCATGTACATTATTGGTAAAGCGTACCTACATTTTATCCTGAAAGTGTAGTCTGTCAGACGGATTTGGATACAGCCCCAGCGAAACAATAGCCGCCTGACAGACATCGCAAATCAAGTGATGAGTTTTATTATGGGGATATAGGTGTGGAGACTAACATAATTGTCAGTGCGTAGTAAACCTGCTCTTTAAGTAGTTCCAATCTCTCTTGGCTGAGTAACTAATAGTGCCTGATTTTCGCCGGTATTAGCAGTGAGAGAATAAGTCAGCCATGAGAAACTTTCTCGCCCTGCGCCTGAAGAATAGAATAACAAGGGAAATATCTGTCTTGGCATAAATGAGTGAGATTATCTGAAAGATATCTTGCTGCTTCGAATACACTCGCCATGGGTCCTACTCTACAACAGAGAAACAATTGCGAATAGCAGGAGGTTTCAGGGCATTATCACTTTGGTACATATCTCCATTGATAGGTGTTAGTAGCGGTGTGTGCAGCGAAATTTAGAATGTAGGCAGGGAAGTGATATTATACCACGCCGCTTCCCAGTCAGGGGTAGCAAATCACGTGCAGAATTTGATACTCGGGTATGGGGGTTTTAGTATTTAAATGCGGTGACGGTAAGAACAGTGGCCAGGGCACCACCCATTAAAGACAAATAGAAATCGGTCTTCGCAGCTTTAAGTCGGCGCCCCCCACACTTAACGGTGGAATCACTAACCCCTGCACTCCCAATTTCACCTTCCATATGCAAGAACCTGCAAGAACCTGCAAGAACCACGCAGCTATCCCGCCGCAGATAAGCAGAGGAAACGAGCATCACTCCAAGGTTAATTTCCAACATTACTCGGAATGGGAGAGGATCTCCTGCCATGTAAGTGTATTTGAGATCCTTTACAGTTGTGCAGGGCAATACAGGATAATAATTCATACCTATGGCAGCGATTCCGTAGCAGACAATGCAAAAGATGAAACTTACCTAGATGTAGGGAAGTACTTGGTCATTACCGTTTTTACAGGGCTAAATTTCGGGTTTTGCATATTCCATACTAAATGTTTGACCTGAGTGTTTGTAACCAATCAGGTGAAAGTTGCTGGCCTCTAGGCCTGAATGTCGCCATTCTTTTCCCACACTGCAGATCTGTGGGCTTGCAGAAAATTGAGCAGAACAGCAATTTTGGTACTCAAACCATCTTCTAGGCAAAGCAGAATCACCCGTGTACAGCCCTAACAAAATTCAGCTGTCAACGAAGCTCGACATGACAGGGATCAGAGTTAACTGAACTCAGACCGCACCGCTGGGTAGTATATTCGGGTATGGAAACAAAGGACCTAATTAGTTAGTATGGAGAAGTACAGAGGGGCTGATATGGGGATAGCCTACTACGGAATATTAGTCGGAGTAAGTTTTATCCACTTGGCATGTTTGACTCTAAACTTAGGTCCTGAGAAAACAACCTAGAAACAAATTCCGTCCGTAGAAAGACTATGATTGGACGAGGTGGGATTCAGTATGAAATCTTTGAGCTGCTATAATCATTGTATATCTGTTATGGAGATTGTACTCAGATTTACTGCCCGAGGCATGCGTGGTTTTTTCCAATTTTTATCTTCAACCACCTCAAAGCAATGTACCCCGAGAGAATATTAGCGTGGTACACTCCTGGGAAGGATTTGGTACCGAAGAATGCATCTTCGAGAATCACTCGATATGGTAGTTGTTTCTGCCGTTCTAGGTAGGTTACACATACCTCTCCATCTAGAGTACCGTCGATATTTAAGCATTCTCACTTTATCGGGTTCAGGCAGAATAATACCTGGACCATCGGTCTCACCAACTACCTCCTAGTCTTGGCATGTTATATATTAACGATTGTTACCCAGGCGAGAGAGGCAAAACCCGTCCAGATGGTCCTTCATATATTATAGCTGAATCCCTTGCTGCTTCAGAGATTACTGCGCTACTGAAAAGCGCAAGCTGCTGATCGCACATCACTTGCGGAGTCTATACACCCACCTCGCAGAATATACTTGGACGCACTTTTAGCTAAAAGTAAGTGCATAAGCGATTGAGAGGGAAATCCTGACATATAATGTCGGTGGAGCGTGTGTCGTGGTTGCATTCCTCTAAATATCGATGGTCACGTTCTTAAGACTGAGCCGATGTATAGGGGTAAATAATTTGGATAAGCTTATATTCTTTACAAGGAAAAGCTAGTAATCGACCGGGTTCTCCCCTTGGAGTTCACCCCGGATCACCCTCTATCCCACACCTCAAACTCTCCTATCGATGGTAGTGTCGGTTGATGCATTAAGTTAGTGTATGGAAGGAATGGAATCATGTTGACTAGTACACCTAACCACTAGAAACCCCTCTCGGACTATATTCCTCATGAACCGTCACTCGAATAATTAATGTTTGTGCAACAAATTCTTAGAGAAACGGAAAATTTTGTTGATGCGACTCTGAGTTGTCTGACATCATCCTAAGCCATCGTTTTCATTCTGCTGTTCTTTCTGACTTGTGCGCTAACTAGTTCGTCACTCTGCCGTTCGCTTGCGTACTGAGATCGAAACAAAGCCTAGGTAGAGCCGGAAAGCAACCTATTTGGCTTTCACTTCCCACCAAAGTTACTCGAGGGGTTCCTTTGGTTCACATCTCCTCACTGTGCATTGTGGCTCGTTTTGTGCCGCATATTTTGCCCACTCTCACACTCTGCTCTTATCCTCTTATTGCTCTCAACATTGAAACCACCTTTTGGGGCATCACACCCTGAGAGCTGGCGGATTGTGTGATTTGTTTTAATCTCATTGTATAAGGGGGTGATAGATGGGAAAAATGGCGCATATTTGATCATTTGAGTGATGTGAATTATGATAAATGCAATTAGATGCGGCGGAGTTAATTAGAACTAGATTCGATCTATACAGCCTTTCAGAGCTTCCGGTATCAAATGGTGCTACACTCCCGAGTGATCGTTGTGAGTTTGAATATATGGTGTTTTGCACGAGCATGTCAGTAGCTCCTTGCTCTCAGCGGAGGGAGCGTCATGAAGCGCCGAATCGTGCCAAGCAAAGATATTTACTACAGTTACCGAGAAACAGGGTGCCACTGTTCTCCCCTTCATAGTCGCAACAGGCATTTCTGTGAGGTATTTTCCCTGAAATGCCGGACGTTTCTATAAGTGTGATTGGAGGCGGTATCAAACTTTACAATGCTCGAGTGATCAATGTCAACTGGAAGTGGTTCTTCCATGTTGCTAGAAAGCTGAAGGAGCGATGAAGCTTGGTCTAGGAAGAGGATTAGTCGCCCTTGCGACTGAAAGAACCATCGGAATTCTATAGCTATCACTGTATAAGCATGACATCTCGATGCATCTTGTGGGATACTTCATACGTACCCTTACGAGCATTCTTGTTCCGCGCGGCTCATAGAAACTGAGAAGTTTGAAGCGGTGCACTATGTTAAGAAACCTAGATAGCTGCGATCTTAGATTGTCGGATGTAGCATGAATCGATTCAACAAGTTTGGCCTTCCCATGAAAGTCCGGTCCAATGTACTGGTGATATCGTCCACCACTGTACCACGATATGGTGTACCGGAAAACATCACCGCCTTCGTGGGTTCAAAGATTGCACGCGGTTTCTGACCCCCTTCCCTAACCCTTGCCATCAAGAGGGTTTGCGACCGTTAGACGACATCTTCGGGAAGCACCCTAATATGCTTACCAAGCCCTAGCGCACATGAATTTGGTGTAGCGGTGTTTAAAGCCACGAAAACGTCGTTTTAAGACCATGCTGTGCCACAGTTGTGGTTTATATCAAATACTGGTGTATAAAGCGTTTAATCTATAGTACCATCGTTTTCTCTAAACTATGTAGTATCAGGATGCTGATGCATCGTTTAAACCATTAGGTGAAGTGTAGATTGAACGATGGTAAGTGGAGGTGGAGTGTAGATCTCACACTGAAAAATCTCGAACTTTTTCGAAGTTCATTTTTGTATGGGAGCTGTTTGTCAAAAAGAGGCCTGTAGATGTCTATAGTACCAATTCAGTGTACAAATTTGAGCATGGCATAGAGGTTAGTGGTTCTGGATTGAGACAACATTCAGCCACTCATTCTTCATAGGTTCAATTCCTAGCAGTGGAATGACTTTTGCCTATTCGAATAGCATCGTTTAAACCACAAACGCGATATAAATGCAGTTCTAGTGTAAAAGAGATGCCAAAGGCGTGTGAAAGTGACATCAATGAGGTGTAAATACCACTACAGTGTGGGATAAACGAAACTACCCAGTAGTGGTATTTACACACTCACTGCCTGTGACCACCATCACGACAATCTCACGACAATCTTCACAAGTATACCACGATTATTACCCGACAACCGCTACGAAAATCTCGCCATGATCTCACGACAACGTGATCTCAATGCCACACTGCCGGTCGTGAGATTTAAACTACACGGAAGTGTACCCTAGGGCAAGCATACAATAAGTCTACCGATGCTATGGGCGATAAATATGGCTGGTCGTTGCATTTTTAATAGAATTTAGAGTTGTCTTAGTACTGTAGAGAGTTTCTGTGTCCTTATAACAATGTCCATCCTAGCTTTCTCTAGCTCAGTTAGAAATTCGTCGTTATAGTCCTTAATTGTTTGGACGCCATGGTTTTGAATCTAGAGTTGTAACCGTATGTCATAGTTCTGCAGTGCGGAAGGGCTCGGGCAAGAATTTCCGAAGCCCGAAGCCACATCCTGCATGTCCAGCCCAGTACTCACTTTTCGGAATCACGTTTTGGTTTTGCTTATGCAAGTTATCAGGAATTGAGACTCCTATTTCTCACCGACATTATTGATTTCGCTTCTATATACGAGCCATTAAACTAAAATTATTTGAGTAGAATACCCAATTGAAACCGCCACAACAACTTCTAGCTAACGAAGAGCACGATGGTGTTTTGTTTTTGTTTGTTTTAATCATACTGTATTCACTCTACTTAGAGTATGACAGTCCCTTAATCCCCTCCGCCTCCGGGCTGGCCGGCTAGATGGCGGAGCTCCCCTCCTGCTGCCCGTCGTCCCCAGCACGATGGTGTTTATGTATAGACATTCTTCGTCGACATGTGTCATTAAGCTGACCACTCACATAGAGTCTAAGATTGTAAAGGCGATCGTGCTAATTCTGCATACAAATGGCGAGGTTTATCTATCCTCCATAAGCATGCAGTAAGCTACGGAAGGGTGACTGAGCTATTTGTATTACGTTCCAGCCACTTCTGGGCAGTCGGAGTACTGAAGCATTTGGATTGCATGTGTAGTTATCTGCTTCGGAATTATTGGTTTAATTCAGGTCTGTTGAGCACAGTCTCAGTTTCCGTAATCGGGAGTACGGAGATAATCGAAATCACTAGACATTAATTTCCAGGAAATTGGGACGATTGGACATATCTCAGTGTTCAACCAACTTCACGCCTATCTCACATCAAAGCATTCCTAGTACCCACTATCAAATGCTTGGAACTATATTGCCGCAGCACCAAATATACATCGTACGCGTGTTTTTGATTCTCGGTACCGTAGTTCGCAGTGGATGTAATATGATATGTGCCTATAGTGCGATGAACCATATATCTTTGCTTTTATATCGGTTTGTGGCATGGATAGCATGTGATGCGCGATGCCCACATGTGGCGTGTGGAAGTGAGTACAGACCAAGGGGAAGAAGGGTAGCGGAAGGGATCTCTCCAACCCAGCAGGTTATCCGGAGGGGGTTAGATAGCAGAGCTGAGAAGACAGTATGTGGGTTTCATTATTCGGCATGGTAGAGTTCAATATATCACGGAAGTTATGGCTGCTTTCTCTCTGCAAGTGATCGGTACACACTGATACCTGAGTACTTATTTACGTACAGATTCTCATGGACAATATATGGACCGTATAATCATCTTTGGATGCCGCAAAAGCGTGTAATCCCGGCCAAGCTCTGACAATTCAGTGGGGGAGGTTGGGATTTTGTATTTGAATAATCTCTGAGTGATACTTTGAGTGAATCGTACCTGGCTCTACTCAGATTCTCTGATTAGTTAGTGTTCCCGAATTATGAATCCCTAGGATAAATTCAAGAGTTCGTCACCATATATCCAGTAGTTTATGACGTCGCTAGCCTACAGGGTCAAACTCTCATACATGTGTACACAGACCACATCGTATTTCGACTGTTACAGATGTACATGAGCCGGAGCCCTAGGGTTTGTGACTGCTCTTTTAGACTTTGCACTCTACTTTTTTCTTTCCTACTATCTTGGATCTTTAGACCGGTACACAGTTATCGCACCATAGAATACACGCACACGGTTCTCCCCAACTTCCATATCGTAACATCGACCAACTGTTGTCCTTCAAACCTCAAGACGTCGACAATTACTGGCCTCGCCTGCTTAAAAATTTGTCCCGTCGGCTGAACCACCTACCCCTGGTAGAAATAAATACACCCTTAAAATTGCCGCCCTTAGCTAGTTCTTCTCCATGCCACTCTCCCTTCCATCCACTTATACTATGACTCGCAATCCCTTTCCCTCAAGATACTGTTTCCACATTCCTAACTGTTCTTAAACGTACATGTAGTATCTTTTCCCGTCCAGGAATGTTCCCCTCAAGTTCGTACGGCGGTCGGCGCTCCTCCGCCTTGCAGTTCAGCTGGTACATATATCGACGGACGTGTCGCTTCAAGCTCGGGCCGACGCTGATCAACTTGGACTGCTTGAGAAGTGGGTTCTTGGTTCCTCTGATAACGCCTCCCAACCGTAAATGCGACGAACAAAATGGCAATGAAAGCGATTACTGCTCCAACTCCAATGCCGGCTGCACCTCCTGTAGTCAGTTTGCTGCCGCTTGCATCTGCTGTTCTATCTGGTACCGCTGCCTGGTTGCTGGAGGTTGTAGTAATTGTGGATGATGAAGAGGAAGTTGTCGCTATGATAAAGGAAGTAGTTGCGGCGCCCGACAAGGTAGTAATAGCGGAATTTGTGTCAAACTTCCCGGTGAACGTACTCGTGATAGCGCTCAACTGCAGCTGAGAACTAGGTGGCTTCTCTCGCGGCAAAAGAAACAATGGGTTTGGGAACACATCTTTCTTCAATTCACACCAGGCTCCGCCTTCATTCGATTGACAACTTTCAATGTATTTGTCGCAACACCCTGGCGGGTTAGGTATATTAGTTTAGCGTTTCTTGCGACCTTACAGCATCCACTTACGCCCATTCGTGCATTTCGTATTACTCGCCGAACCGTCGCACCCCAGTGCGTCGCTCCAACAGCGCTCTCTACAGAAGGACCGCTTTAGCTTCGCCATTGGGGTAATGGGGGCATGTATACTTAGATGCAGGGCAACACCATGTCTTCACAAAACCTGGACGAGTGACATAGGCGCAGCCGCCATATTTGTCCGGGGACCCTGTAAAGTTGCCTAATACCGGTCAGCACGAGTAATTGAGCGGGTTTGGGGATTCATGCAGAACGGATCGTTCGCATCTCCTTGAGGGTGAGTGCATGAGAAGTTAACGTCGTTAGGATTGAAGCTGAACTTGATATCGTATGTCAGTTGTGCTTGAGTTCCCAATCTAGAAGCAAGCACTAGTACTACAGCCGAAAACATCGACTCAGAAGGAGGAGGAGGCGAGATGAACACTACGTACAGTGGGTTAGATCTAGATAGTCAGCCTCACCTAGACGATCGCCATCGATATGCTGACTGTCATGTGAGTCGCAGTTGGCTGGTGCAGTGTGCCGTCCAGATAATCCGATTGGCAGCCTGCGTCATGACAACGCACCCACAGGTCCCACCCAATTGGAAATTCAAGCTGTCAAACATGTTGAAAAATGTGCGCACAATCTGTGCAGCTGATAGTGCGGGGGTCACGTATGGTCACAGTCATTGCAAGATATGTTTAATCCGCTTATCTAATCGCATCAATCAATCGTAACTACGTGCATCAATCTCCAGATCAGACCTCAGATATACATTGCAGATCGCCCGGATCATCCCAGATGAGCCAATCGTTGGTCAAGGCGGCCACGTTTATATCGGCCAGCTTCCTTGAACCGTCATTCTCGCTGGGTACGTACCTACAAGTACACATGTACTTAAGCACCCAACCAGGTACTTTGGTATGTATCACTACAGGGGTCAGCTGGAGATCTACAGATCATCACCGCGTTTTCTAATAGCCATTGGGGGATCAGTCGTGCACTTACGCACTGCAAGTCCAACGTCGGCACTCTATCTTAACACCACCGCTGCCACGCCAATATATCAATGATCCTGCTTGATCTTGTGCGACGTTACGAGACGTTTCAGCGATAGTACTGTATATAACGGCATTTATGAACTCACCTCGTTTGTTATCCAATCGATTGAGTCTCACTACCCTATGGCTCCTGATTCGATAGACGATTGCAGGCCCATCATAAACGAAACTAAGCACGGACCAGAAAGAAACGTCTCGTGGTGCACCAACGGTAGCGCAGGCGTTACGGCTACGAAGACGGTTGAACATCTCGCGAAGGAGCCACTTTACGGCAGCCGTGTAGCTGCTATCCAGCTCGAGACAAACCCCAAAGAATCCAATGACTGTTGCGGTACATACCACAAACCCATCGATCCAAAACCTGCGGCACTACTCTCGCGGTAACTGCCGCCTGTCTTCAAATCATGGACCTCCCCGAGTCACAGCTCAATTATGCCCAGCGCGAAACTATCTGAGTGATACGTTGCAACCATTCTGCCAAAGTGGGGAACAAGTTTAAGAACCGCTAGTGGTCCAATAAAAATGGAATCAAGAAAGCGGTTTGGGCAAACAGACCATCCCACGCACGCGGTTGTATATCCATCTTATGTACTCAATTCTCCTGAGGACGACACCAGAATTCTCTTAGCTTGTTACAACTGGAGCCAAGATGCCGCACGTCTTAGGTGCCTTTGGCAAGGTTTCGACTTATTATAGCAGGAGGCGATTGTTTCGGCCGTTATTGCAGATCTCGCATACATGATATGACGGAGAATGAGTTGTGGAGTCTCCACAATTCTCATCCCGTGCACGACTGGTACTGCGATGAATTCACAAGGGGTGCATACAGTTTTTTTTGGCTCTGGACAGTTTTCGTCTTTCTTTGGGCAGATTCAGAAGGCGGCAGCGTTAGGGGGCCGCTATTCATTGCTGCCGGGATTGCGAGAATCTATCATTGTTGGATTTTTGCCGCTTGAACAGTACGTTCGAGGCAGTGCACAAGTTCTTAGTAGCAGAGTTCGTGCGAAATCGGGGAGCACAATTAAGGAGCTCTACATCAAAGAGTTGAAAAAATTGGTGGATGAATAGGACCCAAATAAAGCTGATGGTGATGATGGTAATGGTGATGGTGATGGTGATGGTACCGAAAGCACTTAGTCAAGTAGGTTGGCTATGTCAACGTCAATGTCAAAGCTTTAACAGACTTAAAGCCTTCTATTGGCCAAAGCTTCAACAAACTCAGAGTTCAATCGGCCCAGAGATTCCTGGGGAAATGCTACTCCTGCCGAAATGTGGCTATCTCAAGCGCGGCTCTGAAGCAGGCTCTCAAGTAGGCTCTTAATCAAGCTCTCAATCAGGCTCTCAAGCCAGCTCTCAAGCCGGCTCTGAAGCGGCCACTCAAGATGCTCTCAATGAGTGTGTCAGCACTATCGAAGCCTGTTGGCAGTCAAGACTGGCTGAGGTTTATCGACTGCCTGCCGTATATAGTCCCATAGTGCCACGCACAGATGTCCATAGACCGACTATGGATGACTATAGACTGCGCGTTGTGCAGGGGTCCATGGGAAGCTTGCTATGAGCTGAGCGTAGCGCAGTCTATAGTTAATTTGCACTTTTGCCGATGCTTCGTCTCCTGCCTACCTACTAACTACTCTTATAAGTCTGCCAATTCTTCATTAAATTCTATGCCCATTGGCTCAGTGTAGGAGTATAGTAGAGCTACTCTACACCAAAGGGTGTTCAATTTGGTCCACAATTGGTAGAGCTATGGGGGGGGGTAGTCTAGTGTCCTCCTCCTTCCCGGCCCCTACCAACCACCCCTCTAGGTCTGCCAATTCTTTGTCAAATTCTATGCCCTTTTGCACAGAGTAGCTTTACTATATGTAGATGGGTTTCGCGTTATCCTTGGGCAGGTACTAGAACTGTCTGTGAACTGATTCAGGTCACTACATTTGAGTCACGAGCTGTCACTCATCACAGATGTACTTTACAGTGTTGAAATACTGATTGCTAGAGAAGCATAATTCTACTATCTAAGAGGGCCACAAGGCCATACATATATACGGTATGAGCATGTACGTACTCATCCAAATGTAGAGATGGCTGGCCTCCGTCAGCCCATATCAGAGCCATCTCCGTCAGCCAGGATCAGAGCCAGCTCCGTCAGCCCGTATGAGAGCCAGCCTTGTCAGCCCGTATGAGAGCCAGCCCAGTCAGCCCGTGTGAGATCTATTTATGCAACACTCCCCCCTCTTGCTACGCTCTGTGGAGCAAGAAAACAAACAAACAAACAAACAAAGATAATGCGCAACTTGTGATTCCCATAGTAGCCTCCTTAAAACCCTTCTTGATCAGTGAGCAGGGAAAGAGTACTACTGTAGCCTGAGGATGGCCATCCATATAAACAAAGAAATCCATATTCCAAAAGACAAGTGAAACAACCTTAAATTGACCTCCAATTACCATAAACCCATTGCTTTTGTGAACTTCATATGCTTATCTTTTGTAAGTGCTTTCGTGAGGATATCTGCCACGTTTTCGTCTGTGTGTACGTAGGAGTAGTTGACTATTCGGCGTCTGTGCAGATCCCGACTGTTGTTATAACAAACATCGATGTGCTTAGTTCGAGCTTTGATGATTCCCGTGCTGATTAGAGTGAGAGCACCCTGATTGTCGCAGTTGATTGGCAGCCGTGGTAAGTCCTTGCCATGAATGTCTTTCTGTAGTTGAAGTAACCATTTCGCTCCTCTAGAGGCCTCCGAGCAGGCAATGAACTCGGCCTCGAGAGTTGACATGGCGATTAGGCTTCGCTTCCGAGACTGCCACGAGACTGCTCCACCATTGCTGGTGAGAAAACATGACCTCCCTGGGATTTGCGGTCCGTGCTGTCATTGGCCCGATCGGAATGCGAGTACCCTGCAACACTGTTGCCAATGTCGATGCTGTTGAAATGTAGTCCAAAATTGGCTGTATAATTGAGGTACTGAAGAACTCTCTTAGCAGCAGTCATATGGCTGGAAAATGGCTGCGAATTGTAACGAGAATGAGCAGTGACCACATACGAGATACTGGTCGAGTTGCAAGTGCTGAGCACATTAGTGATCCCATCACTGCTTAATAGTCTGTGATATTATCCAATTCCTTCTCCCCCCGATCCTCAGCCAAGTCCAACTTTACATCGGGATCCATGCGCGTCGAGACCCCGTGACTATGCTCTATGCCGAATCGTCTGAGGATTGTGGTGATATAGGCTTTCTGACCGAGACTGATTCCGGTACCAATTTCATCATGGTAGATCTCGATGCCGAGGAATTGGCGTGCCGGGCCGAGGTTGGTGATCTTATATTTCTCTGAGAGTTTTGCCTTGACCTCGATCGCGGCTTTGGCGGCGGCCTCTGGATATGACATGGAGATATTGTCGACATACAGAAGTATCAGAATACCATCGCTGCGGAGATAGAGGTTTGGATCGGCTGAGGACTGTGTGAACCCAAGAGAGAGTAGAAAAGCATTGATATCGTCGTGCCATAGCTGTGGAGCTTGTTTAAGGCCGTATAGAGCTTTCCTGAGTCTGACAATGATCTTTGGTGCGTTGAGGCCCTCTGGCCTTCCTTCTAGCAAAGTCATATAGATGTCGTCATCGTTGATTTCGGGGTTTAGGAAAGCAGTAACTACATCCAAGTGGTCCATATTCCACTCGTATCTCCCGATGAGAGAGATGAGATACCAAAACGTAGTTAGCTTCCCAACAGGAGCATAAGTCTCACCGAAATCTGTCTGTTCATATCCCTTGATGACTAGCCGTGCTTTGTACCGTGTGGACCAATCAGGATTGTATTTAGTTTTATAAACCTACTTAGAGCCAATCGGCTTAACTTGCAGTTGCCCTGCTTCCCGAGAGTTGAGAGTGGAGAAGGTGTTATTGAGCAGGATCGATGTGCTTTCTTCCTCCACTGCTCTTTTGCAGTGATCTCATTGAGGGCTTTCCATAGCCTCCGCGTATGTGAATGGATCTTCTATGGATGCCGTTAATGCTTCTGCGGAGGTTTTACCTTGGCTTCTTGTGACACGACTCGCTATCGGCGGAGCTGGAGCTGGAGATGCTGGCGGTACTTGGCTTGATTTCTTGATTGCTGCTGCCGAGTGCCGGGCAGTTTGATCCTCTCTGTGGAGGCGCCGGCTGTGGCCGTTTTCTGCGTCTGCTGCCGAACGCTGGGCAGTCTGATCCTCTCGGCGGAGACGCCGGCTGTGGGTGTTTTCTGCTTCCTCGTCAGGAGCTTCATGCATGTGAGATGTGGATCTCTTCCCTATCTGCATAGGATGACTATCTCGGAGAGGCTCATCTCCGGTATCTGTTTCCTCGATATATTCCTTGTCTTCTCATAGTCCAAACATATCGGTATCAATTTCATTGCTTTCATGCAGGCATGACATGTGTGCATTTCTTTCTTCGTCGAAGACGACTTCTGTTTGGGCTTTCACCTTCTGGAAATCGGGATCCCATATCCTCCACAACGTCTTTGAATTGTGTGTGTAGCCTACCATCATGCAGGGCTTTGACCTTGGGCCGAACTTGCCCTGGCAGCGTTGAACTTCGGGAATGAGTCTACTGGCATAGCATCTGAATCGACTTAGGTTGTGGAGAAAGGCTTGATACGATATTTCGTTGCCGGCAGCATCGTGCATCGGTTTGCCAAATCCATGTAGCATTTCGTATGGCGTTTCGTACGGTGCTTGATACCCATCGCAGTTATTTCTTCTCAGGCCTTCATTTGGTCATCTCTGATGGAGATAGTCAGCAGTATTAACTGCTTCTCCCCAGAACTGAATGGGAGCCTGAGAGTCAATTATCATCACCTGGGCCTTTGCAGTGATTGTACAGATCATTCGTTCGGCAACACTGTTCTCAGGGTGGGCGTATGGAGGACATGGCTCGTATGTAGTACTGCGGGCCGCAAGGACATACCGGAAGGTCTTATTGTCATATTCTCCCCATCCACCATCGCACAGGGATCGCTTGATCTCGTATCTCATTGAGTCTACTCGGGCCTGGAATGACTGGTAGGCGGAGTTGCAGGTCTCCGCTGTCATATTTGCGAGCAGCCGGATGTGTACCTCGTGTAGTCGTCGATGAATAGTATATAGTATTGATTGTCCCCTAATGTCGGTGTAGAGAAGGGACTGCACACATCCGAATGTACCAGTTCAAAAGGCTTTGTAGTGTGCTTGACTGACACTCTAATGAACCTTTGCTTGTGCTTGGCTTGGATGCAGACTGTGCACATAGAATCATCGTGTTTATATCCGCCCATCAGAGTTTTCATGGCAGTAGGATTTATATGGGCTAGTTGTCGGTGCCATAGTCTTGATGCTGAGATTTTGAGAGACTTTTGAGTGGACTTAGTTTTTGCTGCGGTAGGTGCTCTTGGAGGTGAGCTTTCTCTTGGAGGCGAGCTTTCTCTGGAGGTGGGCTTTCTCTCTTTCTCTTTCTCCCATTCTCGGTAGTCGATGATAGGAGTGCAGTTGAGGGAACCATGATATATATGCCATTGATTAGTTCTCCGGCGAGGGTGCCGGAAGATGATGAAGTTATGGAGCATTTAGAAGTTATGGAGCATTTAGAAGTTATGGAGCGTTTAGAAGTTATGGAGCATTTTCTGTTCTGAAATCCAGTCGTATGCCCGTCCAAATCCAGTTGGTTGATTGATAGAAGGGAAAGTCGAAAAGTGGGAGTATGGAGGTCTTCGACTTGATAGCCCTGTATGACGTTGACGAAGCCATAATGTGTGGCGGTGACTGAGTTGTTGTCTCCGAGTTCAATTACTATAGGAAGTGAGAGCTTTTTGAACGTTGAGAAGCTGCTGCGGTCATTGCTCATGTGGTGTGACGCTCCGGAATGAATGTCCCGCTTCGGAGCAGCGGCGGTGAGAGCACAAGCAGTGAGGCAGAAGGGATCGCACTCTCCGGTCATAGCGAGAGCTGCTGTAGCAGTGGCTTTCTTCACTTTCCACCATTCCTTTATACGTTTGTAGGAGATGCAATCGACTTTGACGTGACCTGGGAGCCCGCACTGGAAGCTAATGCGCTCATCGTTGTTTCCTCCCTCCTGAGCGTGTTTCCGCTTTCTGCATGCGTCTGTAGTATGGCTATCAATTTTGCACTAGGTGCACTTACTCTCGTGACTATCTCCACTTCCACCACTTCCACCATTTCCATCACGTCCACCGCATCCACCGCGTCCACTGCACCTATGGCCTTGGCCTGGGCCTCGGCCCCAGTAGCCACCACGTTGGGAAAGTAGGACGGCCCCCGTGGATGGATCTCCAAGTTCCTTGGAAAGGCCGGTTGTAGTTTCTTCTTCTAGGAGGTCATGCATGGCTTCTTTGGGTGTGGGCAAGGGTCTTCTTTGCTTCAGGACCAATAATATCATCGCATACTGTGATGGCAATGATGTGAATATCTGTGTGTGGAAATCTCAATTGTTGATTGCATCGTCTGTATGGTCCAGTTGTGTGCGGTAGTTACAAAGCTTGGTGAAGTATGTTTCAAGTGGTTCGTCCTCCTTGGGTCGGCAAGCACAGAATTGGCGAAGGATGTCCTGTCTGCCGATATAAGATCTGGCAGTGTCCAAGCTGGTTTTTAGTATGTTCCACATCTCATGAGGGTTTCTCATTCCCTTGATGATTCGCCGTACTTTGGTGGAACAGGAAAGTCTGATCATAGACGCAGCTTCGGCTTCCTTAGCCTTCCAATCATCATAGTTGTCATCGTGGTTGAAATCAAGGGGCTGCAGTTCAGGATCATCTCCAATGATGATTGCATATGCTTTCATGGCTGATAGAACAAGTATCATGTCATCTTTCCATTCATCGTAGTTTGCGTGAGTGAGCTTGGGAATGTCGCCCCACCTGGTCTTGTTGAAGGCGGGATTGGAGGAAGACATCTTGAGATCGTGGAGATGGAGTTGAGTTTAAGTGCTGTTTTAGGCGGCTGTTGCTACAGTGACGAGGTTTAGGGTTCTTGAGGTTTAGGGTTCTTTTTAGATCGAGATTGTGAGAATAGGATTTTATATGGTAGCGATAGCCGGGCTCATAACCTGTTTAAATACTGATTGCTAGAGAAGCATAATTCTACTATCTAAGAGGGCCACAAAGCCATATATATATACGGTACCAGCACGTACCTACTCATCTAAAGGTAGAGATGGCTGAGCTCCGTCAGCCCGTATCAGAGCCATCTCCGTAAGCCCGGATCAGAGCCAGCTCCGTCAGCCCGTATGAGAGCCAGCCTCGTCAGCCTGTATGAGAGCCAGCCCAGTCAGCTCATGTGAGATCTATTTATGCAACATACGGTGTTACGATATGGAAGTTGGGGAGAACCGTGTGCGTATATTCTATCGTACAGAGAAGAGAGAAGGAGAATGACTCGAGATATACAGGAGGCATCAGCCCCTGCAGCAGGACCGTGTATCAGACCTGTAACATCATGTACATCTGTAACATACAGTTCTGTAGAAAAGATTTGCCTGATGGTATACAACATGTATCTAAGCATCAGGTAGAAATAGTTTACCTGACACAAAGTACCAGTAGTGCTAAGCAGTGCTTAGCAGCATCAGCAGTGCTGAGTATATTCTAAGCCACTGTACTTAATCTACAACAACTCCTTAAATATTAGAGAAAACTAAAAGAGGAGGCAAGCAAGTGAAAGAGCATCTTGTTAACTACATTTCATATATAAACAATATCCTAGTCAAAGTAAAACTCATGGAGTTAATTGAGCTCAAAGTTGAATAGATGTGGGAGCTGGGAGCGGGGGTGGCTCTGGTGGGAGTGTGGCTACGAGGTGCCTCGCTAGCAGTTTGTTAGGTGTGGGCACTGGACGCCTGGGCCGTATGCATGAGGTGAGAAAAGATTTCCGTTCGGACTTGGCCGTCGAGGGGCTATACTACCCTTGGCGGTCACACATGCCCACTCTTGGATACCTACCCGAAACAGATTGCAGAGCAACCGCCACACATTGAGAAGCGAAAAGACAGCAGGAGAATACATGACACTAGTAACTAGCACTAGCGCGGGCACTGAAATACGAACAAGCCCCTGAGAATATCCAGTTTACAGGCTATTCAGGAGAGATGACAAACATAGGACGAATGAGCCGTATTCGTGGTTTAGGGTCAAATCACTACGAGCTCTTGCTTGGATCGGAGCAGCCGAGTGTAACGATCACTAGCGGAAGAATACTGTTCTCATCGCAACGAACGATTGGTATCGTATATGAGCAATTGACCTTGTAGTGCCTATTATTGGAGATTGGATCAACACACAATGTTTGGAAGCTACAAGCTACGGTGAACAGAGACATTTTGTTTGAAGTTAATTACGTCTGATAACAAGCTGATATAGAACCATGTTGATACGAGAAACTGAAGGATAATAATCTAAGTACTGAGAAAGTAGATCCTGACACTTGCTTTAACTATGTCTGAACGAATACTTGAGTGGTCTAGAAAACTAAATGCACAACGCTAAAGCTGTTATATAGTACATCTCATCTGAAAGGGTTCGGGTGTGTCCGCTTTTTCCGAGGTGTTGTAGCAGAGGCTGGGCTCCAAGTGTGCACAATCATTAGGAATTTGGCAACAGGGTTGTTTCTTGAGGTGGATGCCCGTTGATGAGTGGTTTGGATGCCGATGAGAAGTGCTCACTTCGTACTACCTGGCCGAACTGGACCCACCAAGTAGTTGATATAATATACGGAGAGACTGTAGGCAAATCTAGGAGAGAATTCTCTCACTCTTTACAGCACAGTTGATGGCACATCAACTGTTCATTACTGCCACAGTGCCAATTCGCTAAACTGGAGAGATTTCTCGAACGTCAATTCAGATTCCCTTAGAGCTATCTGATATTTTAACGTGTGCATGGATGTCGGGCTTCCAGTTCTGCTTTTATCTCTGAATTTCGTTTCTATTCAAATACCGGGCTTCACTTGTAACCAGACTCTCGGGGTTGCCACCTCCTTCTGCCATAGAAGGGCTTGCAGGCGACGAGATGCTGAGGGCAAGACACGCACCTGGCCGTGTTCCTATTACATGGATAGGTTTTATTTGTAGAAGTTAAGCTGTGATCCAGTCCAAGTTCGGGGGTCCCGGGTTCTGACCGGGCAGGGTCTGTCTGTATAAACACTGGTGCCGAGTTCGAGCTTAATAGAGATTTACGGAAGTGCTATTGTCGATCACCGCACTGTAACTTCTCCAAATCACGGGGCAAGAATCATATGGGGATTTGCTAGTGTCAATCTATACGAGAATTAGCGGGTACTCAGCGAGCCACTGCTAACCTGCCGCGCCAACCTCTGCCGACGTGATATCCGCGAGGAACTATTTTTTCCTACATTTAGTAAGAAGGCGAGAATACGAGTATCGCCATCTCCGAAAGACCATTCTACACTCCATTGGTAACTAAAATGACATGAAACGCAAAACGAAATAGCATAGATGCGAACTCATGCTCAATGCTGGGCCCACATTTAGAGCTAGCTAAGATATCGACAAATTGGCGTAGATTCGTTTCTGACGTCTTCCCAGGCCATTAAGTATCATATACGAGTATTCAATGTATGTGTCTACCTATTCTACTACAATTCAGTAGTCTACTGACTTAAGTATATAGTATCTTTACATGCGCAGCTGACTGTGGTGCTAGGTTCTGTAGGTACTAAGGCACGTGGTTTAATATATTCTGCGTAACAGAAACTTGTACTTATGTATAACACTACGCCTCACCCGTTTTTCGCTTCCGCTTGTAGATCGCCACCTGTATGCAGGATTTACGGTCGTTGGGTAGTACAAATAACGTCAAGTATTTTGCCGGATATTGGAATAAATAATTTTCTATTACTCGTAACTAATCTATATTCTTCGTGCCCAGACGCCTAGACTCTAGCTTCTCGCAAGATTCGTAATGGGGGCTGGAATCTAGGTACGAGAAAAATCCGTTCGAGATACGAGATAACGAACTCCTTGCATAGCTGGTTATTTTTCATGGTCTGCATTTAGTAAACCGCGGCGTTATTATTGCTTCCAGCTACAGTTTCACAGTGCCAGTACTGTGAAGGAACTGCTTGTGCGTGGTCTGGGAACTTGAGTCAATACGAGAAGCGTCTTCATGCTAGAGAGTAAAGGGCTCCTCACGTTATCGAAGAAGGACGAAATACGCCGCATGAAAGCTATAAAAGCTGGCCATTGTGCCTGTACTGGTCTAAACCATCCACAACGACAATCGCTGAAGCTCATCACTACTAACAGACAACAAAACAACCACTATTTCAACACTGTTCCTCTAGCTACAACCTTATCTCTCGTTAGTTTCTACCATCCTCAACGCTTCTTTCACCTACTCACTGAACTACAGAACCCGAAATTTCAATCCAAAATGCAGTTCACTACTGTCTTCACTGTTACCTTCACTATCTTCGGTCTCCTTGGCCAGGGTATTATGGCTGCCCCTGCGCCCATCGCCGAAGCTGTCGCCGTTGCCGTTCCTGAAGCCGCCCCTGAGGCTTTCCCCGAGGCTATCGCCGAAGCCGTGGCTGATGGTGACCTCGTGAAGCGCGGCTTTGGATGCAACGGCTGGCCATTCGAGGATGACAAGAAGTGCCACAAGTAAGTTTTTGGATGCCGCTGGTGACGGCATGAGCTAATAATGAATAATGACAGCCATTGCAAGTCTATTAAGGGATACAAGGGCGGATATTGCGCCAAGGGCGGCTTTGTTTGCAAGTGCTATTAGTTAGGGTCTTGATATCGCGATATCGGTGAGGTGCCTCTGGAAGGATAGTAGACAGAAGCGACGGTAGATGAATTGGCGGGTGCAGTGGTCGGTTAGCTTTTCGTCAGGTAATTGTTTGCAATTTGCATATAATATAGTCTAATTTCAAATTATTACAAAATCTTATGCTGGCTGTACCTCGCGCTGTTGGGGTGCCTCGGTCTGAGGCATCGAATCCAACCACTTCTTCAGCTGACTTTCGTGCTCTGAGGTTTAGTCTTAGCTTAGGGTGTGTCTTTTTGGTGTAGCATAGTTTAAAGTCGCGACGTCGCTGACCGGTCAAATCCGCAGTTGAGCTAAAACGTTAACTCTGGAACGCTACTAGTTTTCGTTGTTGGGTTTGTTCAACCATTTGTGCAAACACAGGGGGATTATATACTAAGTATATCTAAATGTTTTTCTTAACTTGTTACGAAGGGAAGACTTAGGGTGTGGAGTAAAGCTGAGGCCACGTGGCACCTCTGAAGGTTGGTTAGGTTTCTCGCTGTTCGCCAACAGCAAAGTCGTTTGTTTCTCACAGGAGTATCAACCATCATGAGTACTTGTTAGTTTCTCACGCAACCCTGTCATGGACATTTCCTCGATAGAATTAGGTAATGGAGGAAGAGAGGGTCGAAACATTGGATGGTTTATGAGGTTACGGGCCGGCTGAATGTTGACCGGCCCTCTAAGAATTATCCCTTTGCCTGCATAAACACCATCATCCATTCAGACTAACGTCCGCCTCCAGGCGAGACTTTCATTGCTGTCGCTTACTGCATCTCGCTCTTAGAAAATCGTAAAGGAGGACAAATACGATCGGTGGCTCTCGTATTTCATTAATTGGATCAATTTCAGCGACCCCGACTTTCGGGCCTGGGCAACTGCAATACAAACTTCACAGCATACTTTCGTCCAATATGGATTAATATCACCTCCTAAAATGCATCGATTTTTCGCTTTAAACAGATCAATCGATATCGAAAACTAAGAATTGAGACAAAGAGAAATATAATACCCCGGAGATGCCGATAACCAATAACAATATTAAACCTTTCGCCTCGCTCACATATCTCTCCACTAATAGTGATGATTAGCTAAACATGAGGTATTGCATTGGTCCATTTGACCGTAGTGAAGGCAGCATGTGGGAGCGCCCTGAGAGAGATGAACGATTCAACAATGATGTACGTTCTTGCGGCAATGAAAACAGCCCAGGAAATTGAACAAACAGCAATGAGGGGAAAGTGGAAATAAGGACGTTCAACAAAAGGAACAGAAATTGAAATCCCGATCGGAACAACCGCAGCAGCAGACACAATGCAGGAGATCCGCCAAAGAAGCTGTTCAATACCCGTTGGGAACCTGGCGCTATTCCACTTCGTTAGATGGAGCACGCCGTATAATGCTCCCACAATGGTAGAAAACAACAAAAGTCCAGCTCTATGGAATCTCCTCCATTTCTTTTGAAAAGGCTTCTTTGGTTCCTGAACCTCTCCATCCTTGGTCCTAGCCACCGCCGTGCTCATGCCATCTTTGCCCCCAGGATTTGCGATGTTACCCCTTCCACCTCCGCTCCCAGAACCTGCTGCCCCAGTTACTCCATCGTCGCTCACAGAGCTCGCCGTGTTTGTCGCTCCATCTTTACTCCCAGATCTCGCGGCACCGGTTGCTCCATTTTCACTCACAGCACTCGCCGTGTTTGCCTCTCCTTCCTTATTTCCAGAACCTGCCGTGTTGGCTTCTCCATTCTGTCTCTCAGCAATCTCCGCAGTTATCTTCAGCACCCAATCCTCCCTAAAATCGAGTGGGGTAAAGAGACCAGGCACCTTGATAATCTGGTCTTCCACCACATCGCCCGCGGTTTCGAAGGTAAATTTCAATCGATGCATTAGGGATTGTTGATGAGCAGGGGTTATGTCCGAGAGTTCCTTCTCGGCCGCATTGCAAGCTTTGATCACTTCATCCGTGGCCGTCGTCTTCGCATTCGCAATTGCATGTTGTGCAGCAATGTAGACTCCTGTTGCCGTAGAACGTGCAACGATATCAGCCGCAGTAGCGACGCATGTCTTGGAATCAAGTACGAGTGGAATTATCTCGAAATGCTCACGATAAGCATTCCGGGCAGCTTCACGTGCTTGATTGACCGCAGCTCCGATGTCATCCTTGATGGAATCTCGGACACTCTCCTTGCAGACACCAGTGGCAATCTTGTTCAGGGCCAAGGCGGCAGCATCAGCAGCACTATAAGGCCCGAGTGCTGTGTCAAGAGCAACCAGTCGTCCGGCATGACGGGTGGCTGCACGGGTGGCGGCAGATGCCGCTCTGAAAGTGGCTTTTAGAGATACCCAACTAGCTTTCCTGTGGCCTTTCAGGGTCGCTTTAGTGTCCCGAAGATCTGCGTTCCCGAGGGAGCGACCCGCCTCAGCCGCCGCGAATGCAGCTCTATAGGCGGCCTTGAAGGCAGCCTGGCGATTTTTTTTGCAAACCTCGTCTAGTGCAGTTTCAAGTTCAGCTTTAAGAGTTTTGTTATCGCCGTCAGAGACCTTGTATACGTTTTCGCGTGCTACCCGAAAGGCAGTCTCATTGGCAACATCGAAGGCATCTTTGTAGGCGGCGTGGATAACATCTGGCGGGATCTTGATCTGCTCATCCTCTGGAATCGGCACTAACTCTGTCTCCATCTTGCCTTCAGCTCCAGCTGAACTTTTCTCTACCGTCTTAACAGTTGTCCGGTAGTTCTGTCGAACTCCCTCTCGGAAATCTCTAAAGGTCCTCAAGCGAAAGTATTCGATGATGACATCTGGGACTGGTCGGAATAACCGAACTGCTTCTGTGGGCGACTCTCCTATACTTCGAAATATTGCGACGGCGGCCAGAAGCTTGGGATGTGCGAAATCAGCTGTAGCTTGGACAACCCGGTGGCTGCCACCGCTTAGTTGGCTAGTACTTTCGACAGCAGTTTTTGAATCGCGTCTATCGAGATTTATTCCGTTCTTAACCAAATTCATCACCATCACCTTACTCTCGGCTTTCCCCAACTGCACCCTTAATCGATCCACATGTACCGCGGTAACGGAGTTATCTCCTAATCCGGCGCGATCGAGGGAAATTGGACGTCCAATATCGAACGGTTTCTCCCACCAGATGCCATACATGATGATAGCAATAACCACATGGACTGCCGTGTTGAGTTCTAGCAAGGTGATATGTAAGCCATCGAGGTATCTCCCTAAGCATTGCAACAGAATCCAACCCGTCTGGAAAAGAGCGACGGTTTTCGCGATACCACTAGCTTTGCTCTTATCTCGTATTTCTGAAAGTGGGTAACTATGAATCATGTCCATAGCCCTGAACCGGCGAAGGTAGTGAATCTTTAGACTTATCAAGCGTGGTCCTTTGATGGTGTCCTCTTGCAAGCAGAATCCACCCATGGTGGCGAAGAACGCCATTTTGAGCTTCATCTTCCGTACGATGGTGGCTGATTCGTTCGTCTCCCCTGGGGTCCATAATTTCTTCAGGTTGCATTTGACCCATGACCATATTATCTTCCAATAGGGACCTGGATCCTTCGCCTCTGGGTGCATGAAATCATTGACGGCTCGCCGGTACTCGACTGCGACGAGGAACTGGTGTAGCGCCACTGAAAGGACGATATCTGGGGCAAGCAAGGCTATCGACGCCCACACCACTTTTCCGAGGATTCTTGATACCGACACAATTTTCTCCCGCTTATTGTCGCTTCTTGGGTCGACGTTGAGGTGAATACCAGTCCAGACGCACAATGCTAGAGCGGCGGCGCACGAGAAGAGGATAGTGAGGGTACCGCGAACACCGGGGGTGGCGGCCCAGCTTAGGGTCTGGTGTGCGTCCGGGATCGGTGCGGCATCGATAAGGAGGACAACGAGAGAAAAAAATATCAGAAGAAATCTCATTTTCCCAGTTGTAAGTAGAGAGGGTGATGGCTTTGCTATTGCGTGGAAGGTGATATTGAAAAGCGTCAGGGGGAAATTAAAGCGCTTCAGGGCGAGGTTTGTCCCATATAACTTGGCTAATTCTAGTCAAAAAATTACACGGAAGTCTAGAGCCTCGTTGAGCTTGCTATCGGTAAAGCAGTCTCAATAGAATGACGGGATCGTATATCATTATAAAAAAGCAACGAATGGATGCCTTTAGGGTAAAGATATGGCACAATTGGTATGCAGGAGAGCCGGTCACAGTACTGATTGCACTCCGCAACGTCGTTGTGGACAAACACGAGCTTGTCTCTGCATTCCTTTGAATCCTTGAATTCCGATATTACCACCAGCCACTCAGAAGACTTGGTATCTAGCCCCCCATAACGTAAAGCCAAGCTAAAAGCTTAAAGAATGTTCAAAATACTTTCCTCGGATGTCTCACCTTGCGAACCCCTGCGGTGTTCCGGTCTTGCATCGCGCACCGATGCCAATCTCGACCGAGAATTACAAATAACAATGCAAGGCAGAATTAACCACAATTCGCCTATTCCGCCTGACAATTTACCTTCCGACCATTAGGCTATCAATGTTAGAACATAATAAGTGGTTACCCACCAGCGGCCAAAACCACTATAAGAAAACAGCACCAATATTATACGCTCGTTTCAAGACCATAGAAGTAGGTAGAAGTCGTGTGGAAGAAAAAACTCGGGATTACATGCAAGGCCCTGTACGACAGAGTAAACTGGCAGCATACAACTGAGAGATTGTCAGGATCTGCATGCATACTTTCATGCTTGCAGTGTGTGCTGGACATTGATTCCGATGAAAAACGTTGGGCAAACCACAGCCACTACAACATTGTTGTGCTTCTAGTATTTGAGGAAACAGATATCGTATGCTCCACACTGCAGGGTGAAACGAACTCCATTGGACCCAGAGCTGTTGCATTTCGTATCGTTTGGTTGGTCTGGGATGGTGAAGAACCTTGAAGCCGCAGACAGTGTGTTGTTTCTGCATTTGTCGCCTGTCAGTCAATTCGGAACCGGCGAAGAGGAAAATGTAGCTCGATGTCCACATTTCCACTCCATGATTGACTGAACTTTCACAACTGCGATTTTTACCGGAAGGCACATATGGCATGTCATTCGAATCCTAAATACGAGATCCTGAATGACCTTCCTGTTTCATACTGTTTCATGATTAGGTGAATGCGAACGACCAAACGGAGTTGACGCAGTACACGTTGAAACGCTCCCTGCCGCGTAGAGTTCCCCCGAATTCTATCCGTCTGCTTACATCTCTATCAAACCGTGTTACTAGAATTTGTACAAATGAACATTAACCAGTCTTGCCTACAGACGTGCGGCAGACTCTATAGCTCTAGGATGGTGAACTGTAGATAATCCGGGATACCGACTGCCCACAATATTCACCAACGTAAAGATATATCATTTCTCTGGCAAGGAAGAATCGGTGAAATTGGATAGTAGGTACTGTGGGTGGCTAGGGTTTATTTGCCAATTGATCTCAGCTAAGTACTAGAGCAGTTGTTGGTCTAGGCTGTCATAGATCGAACTTGCTCCAATGATGAACTTGTGAGGGTGAAACAATCGACGCCTATTTGCGCGGAGTTAGTAGTGTTAGGTTTCTCTCAAAGTAAGTTTCCGTTTCCATGGCTCTGCTCCGAACCTAAGATGTTTCTCTCCCCCACCCCTCGCTCGCTCTCGACTAAAGTTAGCTAGGATGCGGGTGGTGAAATGTATGCCCACGTATGAATCACATTTCGCTCGGTCTTTACAGCTTATCACGCACAGCGAGTAAATATTGCTGCAAGGTTTCGTTGCAGGGCTTCTACTAAGAAACGAGCTACTTGGTAGGTCTAGGCAATTGCACGACCGTGTCCAGGGCTCCAGGCACCACCTGCCGGCATGCCTTCATTCCCATCACTACCCACTATACGTCCTCACAAATCCGTAGAGATTTCCCTCGCCCTCTAGACCATACAAATGAGTACAAAGCTAATCTTTATCGAAGTGACGCGCTCCCGGCGGGACCAGGGTTGCTTGGCCTGGGCCATTGTCATAACGTCGGCGCCACCGCAGCACAAACTTGTGGTTTATCCATATCCGCAGCGAACAGTGGGGATCGCGGTAACCTAAATGCGGCCAACTAACGGTATGCGAACCTTCACGCTGGTAATATCCTTGTCGCTAATCCGGCCCCTGCCGCGTCGAAACTAATTCTCAACTGATCTCTGTCGTGACATCATGCACCGGAGCTCGGACGAAGTTTTGAAAAGACGTGGTTGTTGGCTGGTAGAGCTCTGCACAACCCCGCCATCCTTAGGGCTCCCGAGCAGAAACCCTTTTTATTTGTACGACTACAGCCATACGAACTAATGACGTCACGGTAACTGGAAGCATTGGATGGATCGATTAGATCATCAATTAGATCGATCAATCAGATTCGTGGCGGACAATACTGACATGTCGGCTGTCATTGATATCTTGACCAAAACATGGGTAACTCGTAACTGCAAAACGTGTACATGCTACATACTTCACACGTGGCGCATATTCTTCTCGAGTCTATCGAAAACACCTCCAAAAATTCAGCACTTTTCGCCTAACAAATCCCAGTCGATAATGAAGACTAAAGAATCAGGACAATGAAATACCCAGGGGAAGCCAATACGCGAAAAAAAACAAAAAGAAATACAAAACTTAAACCCCACCTATATCCTTTCATCCACCAAATTTATTTCCTTTAAATGTGGGGTATTGCATTGGTCCATTGAACCGTTGTGAAGGCGGCTGGCGGAAGCGATCGCAGAGATAAAAACGATTCAGCAACAATGTACGACCTTGCGGCAATGAATACAGCCCAGGTAATAGAACAAAGTACAATTAGGAGATATTGGCAATAACCACGTCCACCAAAAGGAATAAACATCAACAGTCCAACCGGAACAAACACAGCAGAACTCATAACACAAGACACCTGCCAAAGAAAGTGTTCAACCTCTGTTGGGAACCAGGGGCTATTCCATTTCGTCATATGGATTGCCCCATAGAACGCTCCCGTAAAAGCCGAAAATAGAAAAAGAATCATTCTATGGAGTCTCCGCCATCTCGGGTGAAAAGCCTTTTGTGTTTCGCTCCGACTCGCTGCATCCTTACTTGTAACATTCTCCTTATCAGTTTTTCGTACTCGGTCCGTTGATTTAAATGTAAATAGACCCGGTACCTTGATGATCTGGTCTGCGATCTCACCGCTTGCGGCTTTGAAGGAAGATTTCAATCGCTGCCATCGGGGTCGGTCATACGAAATCTCCAAGAGTATCTTCTCAGCCTCAATGCAGTCGCTCGCTTCACCCCCATGTGTCACAATCGCCTCGTCTTTAGCACTCGCAATTGCCTTTTGCGCAGTTATGTAGATGCCCGTTGCCGTGGACCTTTCGAGAATTTCCGCCGCAAGATCGATGTCTGAACTAGGGTCGAGTGCGGATATTTCGAAATATTCACGGAAAGCTTTGCCTGCTGCTTCGCGTGTTGCATCGACAGCAAATGTTATATTATCTTTTGATATGCTGACACCGACATTATTGGTGGCAATCTTGAGCAGAGCATCAGCGGCAGCGTCGGCGGCACCATCATACCGGAGGGCCGTGTCGAGAGCGACCAGTCGTACGGCGTGACGGGTGGCTGCACGGGCTGCAGCGGTTGCAGCCCTAAAGGTTGCCGTTAGAGATGTCTTGCTTGCATCCCTGTGGTTCGCGAGGCCGGTCGCTTTGGTTTGCGGAAGATTTATGTTGGAGGCTGTGTTCGAGTTCCGGCGACCCTTGGAACTTTCGACGGTAATAGCTGCAGCGAATGCAGCGATATAAGCGGCTTTGAAGGCCGCCTCGCGTGTTTTCTGAGACACCTCGTCCAGCGCTTGTTCCAGGGTTTTGGTGCCAATGCTGTCGGTGTTTTGGGTGCCATTACCCTCGGCGTTTCTGAATGCCTTAGCAGCTCTAGTTATCTTTTCGCGTGCCACCCGAAAGGCAGTTTCATTGGCAACCTCAAATGCATCCTCATAAGCAGCGCGAGAGACCTCTGGTGGGATAATAACCAATTCCTCCTCTGGGATTCACACGATCTCTTTAAACTTCATACCACCAGCCTCTTCTCTCTCCACGGACTTAACAGTTTTCCGATAATTTTGCCAAACACCCCTGCGGATATCTTTGAAGACCTTCTCACGAAAGTATTGGCGAATGGCGAGTGGGAACGTTTTGAAAACTCGAACTGCTTCCTTAGGTGCTTCTCCTATACTTCTGAATACTGCGACAGCGATCAGGAGCTTGAGGCGTGTGAATTCCTCGTGGACGGTCACCGTGCTTTTTTTAGTGTGGTTTATTTTGTTGATATTATCACTGCAAGTATTGCCGTTATATTTTTCGCCGTTTCGTGGGCCCTTAGAATTTATTGCGTCCTCAACCCAATGTTTCACTATATCTTCTGCTTCCCCTAAATTGCCCCGTAATGTATCTACATATACCGTAGTAACAGAGTTGTCACCTAACCCGTAACCATCGATGGTTATCGGTCGTCCAATATCATCCGGTTTCTCCCACCAAATGGCATACATGACAATAGCGATAATCACATGGAGGGATGTGTTGAACTCCAGTAAGGTGATATGTAAACCTTCGAGGCATCTTCCCAAGCATTGCAACACGATCCAGCCCGTCTGGAAAATAGTCACGGTTTTCGCGATACTATTAGCGCCACCACCGTCTCGCATTTCCGGAACCCTGCAATCGTGGATTCTATCCATAGCCCGGAACCCTCGGAGCGTGTCAATCTTAAGGCTAGTCCAGCGTGGTCCGTTGATAGTGTTGTCTTCGTAGCAGAACCCGCCCATTGTGGCGAAGAACGCCACCTTGAGTTTCATAAACCGTAGATCGACATCGGCTCTGGTGTCAGTCCGAATGAAATCATTTACAGCTCTTTTGTACTCGAGGGCGACAAGAAACTGATGCAGCGCTACTGAAAGGACAATATCCGGTGCCAGTAGAGCTATCGTAGCCCACATCGCTCTGCCGAGAAACCTGGACACCAACTCAATTTTTTCCCCTTTTGGTGCCACTGCTCGGGTCGATGTTGAGTTGAACTGCAGTCCAAACACAGAAAATGAGTGCAGAGCCGCATGAGAAGAGGATGCTGAGGGTACCACGGGAGACGGGTGTGGGTCCCTAGCTAAGAGTCGGATGTCCATCCGGGACTGGTGCTGCATCGATGAGGAGGACGAGTAGAGACAAGAATATCATACGGAATGGCATTTCGGCGGTACGGTATTGAGCCAGTGGCAATAATTGTTGCCAATATGTAGAAGGTGACATGAAAATTGTCCGGGAGGAATTTAAGCATCACTGTATTTTGTGGCAAGGGCGCTTGTATATATCTTAACAGAAATGCTATTGAAGTCGTGAGCCTCAATTTGGCTTATCAGTAAAACACTTTCCGTGATATATTGTCAGATCTGACTTGTAACTTTTGTAGTACCTGCAAGTCGCCCTGGCTGGCTGCATTGAAGACGAGTAAAAATCGTTGTAGGAATGTACAAAAGCAAACAATGGATTGTTTTGTTGTAAGACATCCAACTAGCTCAACGAACACGAACTCGCTGGTGTATGCCTCCTTTGTTCTATAAATTTTATCGTCAGCCACTTGGCCTCGTAACCCGATTGATCGTGTCTCGAGCTCGTTTCAAATGTCTTACCCAGCACCCCATGAACATCGAGCAAAATAGGCAATTTCGACAAAAAAAATCAATAACTGAAATACAGCACAGCATCAATGAGGGAGACTCAATTGTACGAGTACAGTACAGTTCCCCGCAATGGTGCCAAGTGGCAGGGTAATCTGAATCATTTGCCGAAGCAGCATGCACGCACCTGTATTGGATGTGCTGGACATCCACACCAAAAAAATATCTTGCATAAACAAGCGCTTAAGCTTGGAGTCATCAAAGATGTGCTTCTAGGGTGAAACATGCCCATTGTGAATATAATTTTGCCTAGTTCCTGTCGCCCAGCTGATCAGAGCTGGGAGGAACAGGTAATAACCCTTGCTTAACACGAAAGCTTGCGGGAAGTATGTTCATAGTCTGTTTGTCGGTTGGATCGAACATCTGGCTGGCCACGAGTAAGAACATCCGGTTCGATGTCTATACTTGCCCCCGACCCAAAAACGATACTTCCCCCCGACCTGACGGACTCGATGGCTTTCGTTGTTCTAGGCTGGGCAGGAAAATTGAAGACGTACAGCAATCGGTTTAAAGCCAAAATTACATTCTGCATAACAAGACGGCATAACTTGTTTTAGGCGTTACGCCGTACAGGTGCCAGACTACGTTTCCTGCTGCCTAGTATACCTCTAAACTCTAACCGTCCACATTCTGTTACTTGTACGGGAAATGGGAGAATGACACATTACAACCATCTGGTCTTTGCGATGATAAACTGCGGATAGAGTAGTTAACAATGTTGTTTTTCATATGATCTACTGCATATATCTTCCGATCGATAGGCGAATCGGTCAGTTCGCAGACTTTGGGGGACGGCTCGCGAGATATTAGGCAGTTCGCAAACTGCAGGAAGGGATCACAAACTAGTTATTTTATACGAACTCAAAAGAACGAGATGTATTCTGAGTATGCACTACACCCGCACTTTATGTCCTCCTCTACAAGCTGATATCTGTGTTCTATCCACTTCCAATGGCCCAGTATCGGTAAGGCGGTACTTACTATATTCTTGTCCCTCAACAGAGGAATCTATCCGCTTATGCTCTACTTACCGTGTATTCTTGTTCCCCACAGTGAAGATCGCGAACTGAGTTATCTAGTTCTCGTACCTTCAAAGGTCGTGTAGCGGTCGGATCATATATCGTTGTCTGATAAGCAGCTGGTTAGTCCATGGCCTGAATTTTACAGAAGAAGAAGCACCCTGGAGCCTAATATTACTTTAACCTAGTGCTACAATCCATTACACCATCTGCAGTTCTTTCAGATCCGCAGTTCTTTGAGATCCGCAGTTCTAATGGCGATAATAGTCTGCTATGATGAAATAACTCGACGCTACCCAGCTGGCAGATTAATGGTCTTAACTTCCGCCAATACGTACCTAGATATGTACCTAGACCTATAGGAAAAGAACCACCGGCAGCATTGGAGAATTTGTGGTTTTGGAGCTGGCCCTCTACCTTGTCTGAGCCAATCGGCTGGTGCTGGTCAGATTATAAGTCGGAACTCTTCATTTAGTGCATACTATTTCCTTCAGAATACTGACTGACAGGTGGCGGAGTGACGCGCCTTTCTGCTTCAGCTCGTTTATCATGCATTAATTCTGCCATTACTTCCGATGAACAAGAGCCCCCACATTTCGTCTTACAGAGATGCGATAGTTCATCCAATACAGATCGAGTTAAGTCGTTGAAAAGTCCCTCAAAATGAAGCAAATTCCGCCAGGACATCCTTCGTTGATACAGGCTCCCAAATCAACATGTACTGACAGAACCGATGACGGAGAAACTCACACACACCAAGTAAAGAGAAAGACAATAGCTATGGGTATAGAGACGTGGCATCAGTTCTCTAGTATCCAATCGGAGTGCAAAGTGACGGACGGCTGATTTTATAATTTATTGGCTGCAGCGTAACTAAATTCTGCTGGCAATGATACAATGCGTGAAAGCCTCTCATCCTAAAGCCTGTGAAACGGCAGCTTTTTTGCCTCAAACTGCAAATGCAAGGTTCTTCACGCTTTCCCACAGACAAAGAAGCATGAGCCTGCTAAAGAGAAATTATAACTGGCCCGAGTGACCGACGCTGGAACTATTGAATACAATCCTAATGAGGGAGGGGAGGAAGTAGTATATATGTTGCTGAAGAGTGCCGAAGCCCAGGATGTCCCAGAAGGAGGCGAAAAAGGGAAAACCATTGGTTGCATTTAAGCCGTAGATCGTGTTCAAGTTAGTTTGGCATGTTACCCCAAAGTTCCAGCTGGTCAGTGGGCTGGCCAATGGCCTCACTGACCCCCGAGGATTGTCAAGACTTAAGTTTAGTCTTCTAGAAGTGATGCTGCAGATTGCGAATGCGATGGGCCACGGTGCCGACCTCTTGTTGGCACGGGATTTGGCCCGGTGGCTTGTGTGGCTTTTGGCCTAAGGCTCGGGCATGAGGCCGGTGGCTTACGGCCCCCATTGGCCTCGCCTGCCCCCATGCTGAGGAGTAGGGCTAGCCCCGGCAGTGATGCCCGGCATTGGTCTCCGGATGTGATACTCGGCTTCGCCGAGTATGCTCTCTCCTTTCCCATATATATTCGCTTGTCTTTCTCTCTCTTTGCTCTTTAGACAATCACTTTTGTACGATAGTCAATTCAATATCTCTATTCGTACTCGATTGATCTCAACACCTCTCCACACCGTTTTTAATTTTGAGACCGATGACCTAAGTCCCCCAGCTGGAAAACTCTAGATGAGTGTGTTGAGATTACTTAAGTGTGCTCAAATGGTGTTAGTGTAGGTTTGGTGAAGGAATAGTGCAATGAATGGTTAATTGTGGCATCTCTCGCTCTGGTTCCTTTCTTCCCCGAACCATTGTCTTTTCCCACCCTCTCGTTGCTGAACAGGCTTGCGAGCGAAGGCCACGAGATAAACGAGATACGATTGGCAACCCCATTGGAGCCTGGGACAATACATTGACATATCTTGGTTTTGTGTAACAGAAACTGTGTATAATCATAATATATTCACTCGGCCTAGACTATGACAGTAACCATAGTCCCTTTCCCATCTGGATGACCCGGTTAGGTTGGGGAAATTCCCTTCCTCTACCCTTCTTCCTCTTAGTATAACAGCAACTTCCGCTAGCTACGTTCATCCGAGAGTGATGGAATGAATATGCCTAACACTGATGAGAAATACGGAGCAAGATCGAAAAGTGCACGAAAATCACCTAGAACGGTAATGATGACCTCTGATTTGTAGTGTTCACCAAAATCTCTAGTATATCGTAAACGCCGCATGCTACGTGCTGAATACCGACCTCAAGAGATAACCCGAGTCGATAAGGCTCATAGGGGCAGCTGATTCTGGCGCTGACTGGTGTATTTTATATTGATTTCATGCTGACTACGGACGTATTATCTGCAATTGTCAGTACACCGCGGATGCTGAATTGCAGGGACACAATAGCAAAGGCCCTAACGGTTCGGAGTTAGGTGCCATAATCTGAGTACCACGCTAAAAATGACAGAGTGGGAATGCCGTCGAACACTGCGCCGCTGATTGTTGATAGCAGTTGCTCGATAAAATTCATATCATCTATAGAAACACTTTAATGCCATGTATCGAGTCATCGGTTCATATAATTATAGTGAGGAATTGCGAGCGACAGTGTATATTGCTCAATTCCATCTTTACTCTACTCAAGTATACGGGCCACTTGCTCACAGTCTTCATGTAAGTACTCTATCTGACTGGGCTAGGTTTTATATATCCGAATATTTAAGGGTCCGTTGAGTTTAGAAATCACAGATAACTAAGCTCGACTCCAGAACCCTCATCCGGAGACTCTTTTTCACGAGCCTAAGAAATATCCCGGCCCTACCCCTCTAGATGATCGCCCATCCGACGGTTGAACGGGTAAAGAGGACCGAATGCTTGCTTGCTAAATATTGCATTGTACGTTTGGAAAATACGAGACAGGATCCGGAGAGTGCCCACACAGTTTTAGGCGAATGCGACTAGAGTAGTAGCAAAGCTTAAGTGCACTGACTTCCACCTAGAGCAGCTGCGTACGTGTTCAGCCTTACTCCTAGATCAAGCTATATATATAACGCACTTAGATTCGAGCGTGCGGATAACAGCCTCGCGATTTCTAATGATAACCGCCAGTCGGCATACTTCATCGACTGGCGCAGGGTTGGGGACAAATGAGGTCGGAGTCTGTGACCTTGCCGTATGTACTGAGGGGCTCTACTCGGAAATTTGGATGAATTAATTCTTTCTGGGGACCTAAGCAATTAAAGTTGGCACTCCGCTTGTCACAGCCGTTAATTACCTTTTCGACCGAATCTTCGGGAACATATGTTTCTAGTTATCGGAATGATAGGTTTGCTAGGGAGACTTGCTACATGCAGAACTCGTTAGAGAGGTGCGGGTCACTCATCTAAAGTTTTCCAGCTGTGGGACTCAGGTTATCGGTCTCAAAATTAAAAACGGTGTGGAGAGGTCGGCGCCATGGCCCATCGCGTTCGCAATCTGCAGCATCACTTCTACGGGACTAAACTTAAGTCTTGACAATCCTCGGGGGTCAGTGGGGCCATTGGCCGGCCCACTGACCAGCCGGAACTTTGGGGTTACATGCCAAACTAACTCGAACACGATCTAAGGCTTAAATGCAACCAATGGTTTGAACAACCACCACAAGGTACAATTGGCCCGAGTGACCGACGCTGGAACTATTGAGTACAATCCTAATGAGGGAGGGGAGGAAGTAGTAAATATGTTGCTGAAGAGTGCCGAAGCCCAGGATGTCCCAGTTGTGTATCAGAAGGAGGCGAAAAAGGGACTATGGAAACAGGCCTGCTGGAGATCGAACATCTCCAAACTATGCCGGGTTTCGGGCCATCGTACTTGCAGAGACGCGAGAATAGCAGTACTAGTAACGATAGTCGTTGGAGCAGGGGATCTGTGCGGTGGTGAAGGCGCTGGGTTCCCAATTAGAATGTTATGAGGTAGGAACACATGGAGGCTTAGTTGTTTCGGCGGTGGGCACTGTGGTGCTAGGGTACAGAAGGGTTGGGAGGATTGAAAGGTTAGGACGAATATCGTAAACGGTAGTGCCTGGAGACTGTAATTGCACACAAGAAACAAGCCCGTAAATGGAGTGTTAAGAAGTCATGATTAAAGCTTTCGGTCTGTGCTGGTCGTGCAGCTCGCTTCGGTGGAGGTTTTTTTCGCGCACCATCACCATGCAACAAGGGAACAGAACAGCCGTCGCAGTCGCAACGCCACGAACGGAAGTGCACCGGCTATGTTCTTCGGGGATGGAGCCGATATCGGGGACTTTAGGCTCAATGGGAGCAGGAATTAAACATTTCCAATTTCGCCGGCCACAGGCATCCCGGGGCTTCCATGCGGCATGCAATATTGACACCAAAGTAGCCGACGAGAGCAACCGACGGGTGTGCTTGGAATTGCTGCGCCTTATTCCCTGCTCTCCAAGACCCGATTTTGCCAAATCCTCAGGGGCGTAGGGCCCTAGCAATTACGTTGCGATTGCAGAGGAGTCTGTCTTGGGACATTCGAAACTCGCGCAGGATGACCTCGCACCTCGATCAGCAGGTGAGATTAGATAGCCTCGGAACGTTATTACTGCTCTACGCCGGTCCTGAGATATGGAATCTCCTGAAGCTGCTCCCAGTGTATCACTAGATTCAAACACGAAAAACTTACTTGCGAACGCCATGACCGCAACGCCTATTCCGACTTTGAGGGACGAATTACAACCTTTGTATCTGCCTCGGGTAATCGACATAAAAGCATCCACCACCCGTCAGTTTCTCTCCAACAGAAAACACCACACTCGACACCCCCTAATATACCCACCATGAAATTCTCCGCCACCCTCTTCGTGGCCTTGACATCTCTCACCATCGTTAGCGCAGCTAACTTACCTTCCATGTTCCGGCGCTCTTCCAACCTCCCCATCTGCGAGCGATCAATAACTCTCTCCAACGACTACGCAGAAGACGCATTCAAGAAGTGCAAGGAGCTCGGCATCGACCCTCTCGGATCCCCACCAAACGATTTCACCTCCGACGATCGAGGGGTAATTACCTTTGATGGCGACAGCAAGTACGCACTTTGGCATGCAGCCCAGAATGCACGCACGGATGACCTACGCCGGCGTGGGTCCGACATCGGTGTTACGTGCGTCCCATCTTTGCCCGGTTGCTGCAGGGACGGGAGGCTAATGTGGTGTGGAATAGGATGTATGCATCTACCGATTGTACCGGGAGTGGAAAATCCTACCCGAACCTCATCTACCTAGAGCAAAACCATGAGTTATTCTACCTCATCCCCCCCTCCCGCTCGAGACTAACACTGAGTAGCTCCCACGTCGACCACTCGCTCGCGATCGGCGGACGGTCTGTTAATAGTAACGTCGAGAGGATATGGTTAGCAACATATGATGGGACTTCGTGCCACGATGCGGCCTTAAACTACTACGTCTATGGTCCGGTTGGATGTGCTAAAAACCTGCCGACGTATCAATGTGTTATTCTGAGGTTGACGTGAGTACGGCGGTTATCGTGGGTCTTGCACGTCGAGCTGAGGTTGATTGTATTCGCGCGTCTTAGGAGCGAGAATCCGTAATGCTAGCTTAATATTGGGGACGAAACACTATTGCGGGCTTACGGCTTTTGCAAGGGGATGTCGCTGTACGGCGAGTTAATGGTGGGATCGGCGGACTAGTTGTGTAAGACGAACGGAAAGGAGAGAGTTATTATTACGATGAGGGCTCGCAGGATGCAAGATTCCTTGCGTATTTGTATATCTATTTATCAACCATTTCTGTGCCCCCATTTTATTTTGGCGTTTCAGCTGGTAACAACGAGAACCTGATTATGAGGTCTCCTTAGGTGTTGGACTTCACTTGATGGGAATCCGAGGGGGTGTTGGATCAAATCTGCATGTATATGAGACTATATTCATGGCATCCTTATCATCGAGGAGAAACCTAACCGTCAAATGTTTCTATGAACATCTAAACATCTAGTATCCAAAGACGGATGTATATTCTGAATGTTTGTGAAACTGAATTCGCAAATTTGCTGCCCGGTTTATCAGCTTTCAGGAGAATATTGTGGTATATGATGACCCTACCTTTCTAGGTTTCAGGGTTAACTGAAGCAGTACGAAGTATTTGCTTCTATTCTCTGTGTTGGTGGCAAAGCGAGGCACGAGCTAGCTAGCTTGTGTCTGGGCAGGACAAAAAAAGATGCTTATATCGACTGCGGGTAACTATCGCGCTCAAGATGGGATATTGCATTCAGAACCTCAGTCTCAGTTTTCGGGGTTTTATTATATGCATGTACTTTCGCCCAAGATCATCGACCGGCATTATGTGACTGCTTCGCTGTTACGTAAGTTGCCATTCTCAATATAGCATTGTAGACTTCGTGTCCTTTTCAGCTTTCTCCTTTTCTCGTCCCTTAGACTTTAGACAGGAGACAACAGACGAGTTTTCCACCCACCGCAGAGCATACGTGTCATAATGCATCGGGTAAACAAAAAACATGTCATAATGAAACAGATTGACGTTATGAATCCAATCATAATTGCCCAAGATAAAACCAAAGACCCACCAATTGTGCAAGTAACCACATATCTTAATATCTTGGTTCATATCTACAGCCTCCCTAACACAAGCAATCACACAGTCCGCAAATTCCTACATAGCCAGTCTTCACATCATAGATCCAGCCATTTACCACCAGTAGTCTTTCTTTCTTAACTCTAAGGGTTCATTAATTTGATGTATATTGTGGGAATGCTATGATCCCTGTTAGGAGTTCTCTTCCAGCAGGTGATCAGGATCGTGAGCCTTTACCACCTCTGAATCTCAGTCAAGTGGAGGTGGAGTTTCCCCGTGCACCTGATCCACCAAAAGAGCGCCCGAGCGGCACCGATCGATGGTTTTGTACCAGGATGTACGTGGATGATTGTTTTTTTGATTCCCATCTTGTATGCTTTGGCAGTGTTGATAGGGCGACTGCTCTTTTAGACTGCACACTTTACTCTTCCTTTTCCCTACGCATCTTGGACCTTTAGTCCTGTACCTAGATAGTCGTCGTACCATAACCAATGCACAAGGTTCTCCCCTCATTGTCGCAACAGGCAGCCGGGAGTTCTGCCCTAAAAGAGAGGATAATGTAATGGCGTCATCAAGCATTAGTTGTTAGGGTTACCGGAATGGGCACATACGATGTCCTACACTAGGTAACTACCACCTTATACAGACGACTACCATGGCACTTACTTCTACACTTATTCTCACTCGCTCACCATCATGTGCAACCGTATCTGCTAATTACCATTCGTGTTCATACAAAGCCGTACGCGGCGGTATGTGCCTTTACACTTAGAAGAGAGTACATAGATAGATAGATAGATAGATAGATAGATAGATAGATAGTAGAATGTAAGAAAAGTGTTAAGAATTTTATTTGAGATACAAACAATCTGGCTATATACACATCCATCCATTATTATGACTCATATTGGAATCAGTCTAACTTCTGTGCAACTCACCATGGGACTTATTCAAGTTCAAATGATACATTACATGACCAGTATAATATTCCCCTGCATCACCTAGTATCCTATCTTATCTATCTAAATTATGGAAATCGGTGTGGTAACGTAATTTACAACATTTATACAATGGCCGCAAGCGGCTGAATACATATATTCTTCTAAACAAGTTCAAAATGTGGTTGGTGGATCTCCACCATGATATTCACTAAAGTAGTTAAACGATATGAGCATTCTCAGAGACTCTGTGCAAGATCTACAGGGGCATTTCAACGCGATAGCAAGACCCCGACATCAATCAGAAGCGAGAAAGCCAGTGCAGACATCCCTGCGCCCACACTCAGTACAAAGATCCAAATACAGTAAAATCAGAAATAAGCCTACTGACACCTAAACAGCTGCTATTCTGCTTACGTTCAACTTAAACCATCCCCACATGAATTGTATCACCACAGGAGGATTACAAACGGTCATGAGTGGGTTCATTAATCACTTTTTGAAAATCATCTTGCCATCGAGATTCGAGATCCTGGATAGCAGGGAACTGAGTGCACATGATCGGAGTTATCTATGCGAGTCCTGCCAATTCTGTTTCTAATAAAGCCATGCTCCCAGAGTAATATTATTTGAGTTATGACCCCAGAATTGGTTGAACGTAAGGGTGTACTAGATGGCAGCAGGGGCGACGGCTAAGTGCTTCTGACATTGACTCCGCCCCCAGGCTTGCTCCTGCGCAGATCCAGTGCCTGCCAGGCCTGTTCGGTCTGCGTTCGTCGATTCTTGTTCTGCTGCTCCAGCAACAGAAGTTGCATTCGTAGGTCTTGGAGATCCTGGAGGCTCGGCTGTGTAGTCTGTAGCAACGATGCATCAGAGAAGTTGATAACACTAGGCTTATCGACTTGTTCGGGGTGTGTATTGATAGATGAGAATTAAGTTCACGTTTGGAGGGAAAACCAAGATTAGAACGAGGGCACCCTGCGAGTGAACACTTGAAAGGGCACTCATGCTGTGACAGATATTGATTTCGAGCTGCGCTGGAGGAGAAACCCCTGTGGAAATTCATACAATGAGAACACATGCATTGGAATAACTTCGTTCCGTAGTAAGTCATCAAGGTTGCCAGATATTGCTCTTCATGAGAGAGATGCTCGAGTTCAGCCCTCATGCGAAAGATAAAGCTACCCAGGCCGAAAGGCCCGCCTAATTCCAATACTAGCTGTTTTTTGTGTGCCATTGCACTGAGCTGGGTAAACACGGGATGTTTTTCGAAAGGTTGGAATGTTCTGTCGATAGTGCACAAGACAACTGGACTCATTTTCCAGTCCCTCTAATATTGACTGAGAAGCGCTCCTACCTGTTGGGCAAGGGAATGGACGTTCTCCTGATTATCCCTTTGCCGGTAGCAGGCCCACGAAAGGGCCCACGTTTGCATGTGCTGCGCCTTGTCGCTTATAACAACATAGCCACCCACTTAAAACCCCCCCTAGAATATTAGGAATTGAAAGATAACTAGTAGAAGCTTCTATTTATGAATTCTTGTGGCAGTGTGACAAGTTCTGTGGTGCTGAGTTGCATATAAATAGCAGTACTTTGAAGATTGTGAGAGTACCATCCTCCAGCCCAGTGGCAACCACCTTCCCACTTCCCATCTACCACACCACAACAACCATGAGC